>Ga0307507_10000650_pt1 | contig 75238 bp, 21 predicted proteins | sample 7_EM_MG_FD_207223 | JGI IMG/M metagenome (GOLD analysis project Ga0307507, IMG submission 207223) | Populus trichocarpa ectomycorrhiza microbial communities from riparian zone in the Pacific Northwest, United States - 7_EM | ecosystem: Host-associated > Plants > Roots > Unclassified | place... | reverse complement strand
TAGGCTGAATAACTACATTGTGGTATAAAGAGGAGAAGGAGGTAAAAGGGGGTATTGTATATAAATAGTAGGGGCAGCCGCCAAGGCGCTAGTGGTGGGCCAGCCAACAGTAGGAAATAGTACGAGACAGTACGCGTTAGGACTGTGCCGTAACAGTACTCCCCTCCCTAGAAGGTTTGGTTCCTAAACTAAACAAATAACCTATTTTCGCTACAAAGATGTCACTTCTGCTTACCGCCCTTAACCGAGCCAATAGCGATTTTCTATGCTGGGTATGGAAAATCTTAATTAGTTAGCTTAATAAATAAAATTAACAGAACTCCATACCGCTACCATATAGCGCTTCTTGGCAAAAAACCAACTAATTAGATAACTTTAACTGGCGGTTAAAGTTCTATAAGATTTTAACCACCACAAATTACCTTTATGGTCGGCTATGGCCTTGGCGTAGCTCTCCCTTATCTTATACCTAGTCTGGGGGTCCTGGCTTCTTAGGGTGTTGTTTATGGAACCTTAGTAGTGCGTGCTCGCACCCTTTTAGGGATTTCTCGGGTTCCCAGGTTTTCTTATTGTGGTATTTCCATTTAATACAGTATGTTAAGCTATACTTGTCCATTTGTTTATTATATATATTAAGGATCTTTTTAAATTCCTACTTATCCGTGATATTGCCATTATTATCCCTTTTGGCTATCCTGCCTGTGACATTATAACGTTCCTCTTTATTAATGCGTGCTTAACTAGAGATCTCTTTAGGGAACTAAAGGCGGACTTTTAAAGTGTGGAAAGACTTATTAATATAGATATGGTTTAGGAGGTTAACTATAACTACTTCTCTATAGGTAGCTAGGACAGGCTAGGGTCTGTCCTAGTTATTATCCTACTTCCTCTTAGGCCGGTTGGTCTTTATGTTTTTAAGGCTAACTATAACCATGTTATTCTTTTTAAATATTATACCTTCGTCTCGTTTTATATTAGCGTTGTCTTTATATTGTTACTAGGAGATATAAGCTAGGGCTTTAAGCTGGGTTAAGATGCGCTTAAAGTAGTTAGCAATAGTATTAGCTTATAGGTACTCCTTCTTTATATATACAGATAGGGCTGATGGCTAGGGGCCTACTAGTTTGACGCCTAGATGTGGGTTATAGCTATAGTTAGTAAAGAACGGTAAGATTCCCGTAGTCTTATTAACCTGGTTATTTGTGGTAAACTTAGTAAGGGGGAGCCAATCTACTTAGTCGTCTTAGGTGAAGCTCATAAAGGCGCGTAGGTACTTATTTATTGCTGCATTAATAATCTTGGTTTAACTATCTATTTTAGGGTGCTATATGGAGCTAGGGCTTAGGGTTACCTTTAGACACTAGTTTAGGCAACGCCAGAAGTTAAAAATGAATAAAGAGCCTCTATTGGAAATAATAGTATTTAGAGCGCCGTGTAACTTATAAATAGTGTAGATAAATGCTTTAATAAGCTTTTTAGTATCTAGGCTAGTGATAGAAATAAAGTGTCTTATCTTTATTAGGCGGTTAATAACGATAAAGATATATCTATATATTTTGCCGTTACAAAGGCACTTAGGCAGGTTGATGATGTGGTTAATAGAGATATCGGTTTATAGGCGGACTGGTAGTTCTAGTGGTTTTAGGAAACCAGGTGGTGCTAAGTATAGGGTCTTTATACGGAAGCAAAAAGCGCAGTCTTTTATAAAGGTAGCTATAAACTATGAAATGCCTAGCCACTAATACGTTTAATTAAGGAGGTTTAGTGTTTTAACGCGGCCTAGGTGACCCACAGGGCCCAAACTATATATGCGGTGTATAACTTCTAGTTGGAGTTTATGTGAATTAGGGACAAATACTCAATTCCTGTAGTAGATTAGGCCGTTAACAATTAAATATTTGGATTTGTTATAGCGGAGCAGCTTCCTAATCTGCTTGGGTTAATAGCGTGTTTTATAGTCTTCCTGTTCGCGTAGTGTAGCTAATATATTCCTAGCGAGTTCGTTTTTTTTATAGGCATTCTTAATAAGCTCCTTAAGGGTTTTTTTCTTAGGCTCTAGGTCTATTACTATAATAAAGTCTTTAATGCTCTGGTCTTGGGATTTGCTTAGTAGTTCTTCTAGGATAGTAGGGTTAACTTTCTTTGGTATTAAGACAACGCGGTCTCAGTGTTATAGATGTTTATTATTAGCATTAGTAGGTGCAACGCCTAGGAGGCGGCTAAGAGCGTCTAGGATTGTGGCTTTAGTGCTGGGCCTATAGGTAATAATAAAGTTAAATTAGGAAAGGAACTTAGCCTAGCGGACTTAGCACTGGTTTAGTTATTTTGTTATTATAAAGGTCTAGAGGTTCTTATAGTCCGTAATAATTTTAAATAGCTGCTTAGTTCCTTATAGTTTGGGACGCTATTCTTTTAGTGCCTTAATGATTGCTAGGAGCTCCTTATTGTATATTTTATAGTTGCATTTAGGGGCTAAGCGCTTAGTAGAGAAGAATGCGACTAGCTTAAGCTTATTACTTTTATTGGCTTAATAGAGCACTCCACCTAAAGCCTAGTTTAAGGCGTCTGTCTCTACTATAGTTTTCTTTGTGTAGTTGTAATACGCTAGGACCGGTGCTTTAGTAAACGCTGTTTTTAGGGTTTGGAATGCCTATGCTTGATTAGGGCCCTATAACCAGCTAATGCTCTTTTTTAGTAGCCTGGTTATGGGCTTAACTACCTTAGAATAGCCTTAAATGAATTATTGGTAGAAGTTCGCGAAGCTAAGAAATTGCTATAGTTTCTTAACTAACGTTGGGTTCTTCTATTCCTATAAGGCCTGCACCTTCTTAGGGTCTATGGTTATGCCGTTAGTTAAGATAATTAAGCTAAGGTATTTTGTTTTGGTAGTATAAAACTTAGACTTATTAATATTAATCTAGAGTCCAGTATTACTAAGTCTCTAGATAATTTTATTTATATGTTTTATATGCTCGGTATATATTTTTGAAAAGATAAGGACATTATTAAGATACGCAGTGCAGTAGTTATTAAGGGCGTTGTGTAAAACATAGTTAATATAGTTTTAGAACATGGTGGGCGCGTTATAGAGACTAAACAATATAACTAGCATCTTATAGAGTCCAAACCGGGTAATAAATGCCGTAAGCCACTTATGGCCTTCCGCGATCCGGATCTGGTTAAATATAGCAATTATGTTAAGCTTAGTAAAGTCCTTAGCACTATAGAGTGTGTTAAGTGTCTTACGGACTAGTGGCAGTGGGTATTAGTTCTTAATAGTAACTATGTTTAAGCCTTAATAGTTATGGTAGATTTATACACCACCGCCAGGTTTCACTGTAAGGAGGAGTAGTGTAGTAGCTGGTAAGGTTAATTTGCGGATAAAACCCTTATCTAGTATCTTATTAATCCACTTCTTTACACAGCTAAGTTTAGCGGGTGAGAGTGGTTTGTTTTTATAGTATAGGGCCTGCTTTCCTGGTATAATCTTAATTTTATAGTCCTATGGTTAGTAAGGGGGCAGCTTATCTGCGTTCTTAGGGAGGAAGTGTTTAATATATTTATAAAACTCTTTTGGTAAGCGTTATAAAATATCCTTATAGGTTAATCCTGGTTTACCTTTTAGGAATTTCTTAATATTAGTATTAACTATCTTCTGGCGTAGAAACTCAGACTTGGTTTTTAGGTTTATCTTAAGGAAGTTATAGAAATAAGGGGGTAGCGCTTTATGGGCTTTCTCTATTATATAGTTGCCTTCTATTAGCTAGCGGAAAGACCTTTCTAACAGGTTTGGTACTTCTATTAGGCCTATAGGTAGCTCCTTAAGCAGCTGTTAGTGTTTTTCTTGTTTAACTAGTTTTACTAGCTCTGCTATATAGATCCTTATTACCTTTACGCCTTTTTATTTATAGAACTGGGTAAAATTAATGGTATAAATGCATTTAATGTCGTCTAGGTTAGGGCGTGTCTAGTTCTCTAGTACTATGGCTAGGCTAGTATGGCTTAGTTGGCCTAGGGGGGCGGAAACGAGGCGGCGGCCTTGCACGGTACACGTGGGAGATAGGTGTAAGGTTAGGCGTTATAGGGGGGAGGTCTTAATTGCTCTGGTTTTGATCTTAGCTATAACACCCTTAGCTGTTATACGTGCGGTTATATATGCGTATAGTAAATAACTTAAAGTTAAGTGTCTTATTAGCTAACCTAGGTTAAGCGGGTGTATATAGGGGACTTATAGTTCTGGCAGTATTTGTTTTTTTAGAAATAGGGCGGTAGTCTAGTCTTCCAGAATCTCTATTTTATTTACTATATATATTAGCTTACTAGTGTTAGGCATCTCTTTTACTATCAGCTAATAGTATCTAAGCGTTAGCTGTATAATGCGTCTATATAGTGCTACTTGGTTATAGTTAGGAATATACTATAGGAGGTAGTTGTAGGTATAGTAATTAGAGTTAAACTTAAGCTCTAGAGTGGGGAAGTCTAGTTTTAGGTTATACTTTTTAAGCTAGGGCATTTTAAGAATTACTAGTATTAAGGGTAATAACTTTATAATATAAAAGAGTATGGATTCTGTATAGTGGCCAATTGTTATTCTTGCTATAAAGTAGTGGGTAATAAAGCTAGATGGGAGTCTATTAGTAAGGCGAAGTGGTTTTAGAACTAGGAGTCTTTTTATTATAATATTATGCTTTTTTATAAGCGAGTCTTTGTCTACAAACACTAGTGCTATACTACTACTATTGTGGTGGTGTGATTTGGCCCCCTAGATTTAACATCTAGATTAGGCGTAGCTTTGGGAGAGCCTAGGCCTTCCACGTATTTTATATAGATCGGTCTAGAGCCCTTAGAGTCTTTAACAACTCCAACAGGGCCAACAGACACACAGTTTCTCTTTAATACACTCTTTTCTTCTCTTTTTACTAACCGCTTCCCTACTGCCTAATTATGACTGACTGACTAACTGACCACACTATGACTTCCTATCTAAGAGAGACCGTACCCTCCTATATATTTTATGGCATTCCACATAGGGACAACGGCAAGCTCTTTAGATTAGAAGTCTAGTGCTATATACACAGGAGACGTATAGGAACGATCTGGAACTGCAAAAGAACCAACAGACAGAAAAAGGACGCGTGGAAAGGGAGGCAGAGAAGCACGGGCATATTAGCGACCGGTGCGCAGCCACCACCATAGGAATAAACCAACGACACTTTCGGTCTCCGTACGGGAACGGTCGGTCTCCGTACGGGAACGGTCGTCGGAGAACAGCGATCGGAATACAAGTGCATAGCGCAGCAAGACAGAGGATAAAAGAAAGGACTATAGTACGCCAGGAATAGCAGAGAAAAGTCTTCTACATTTTATTTACTATATTTGCAACAGTCTATATAATTATTCTTACATTTATAGGAGCTACCTTTAAATTTATAGGAATAATGGCAACAGCACCAGTAAAGGGATTATTAGGGATATTAGGTCCATTCTATAATAACAGTAAAGGTGCTAAAAGGGGAGAGGAAAGTAAGCAGCCTGTTAAACTATAAGTCTCTCCTAAACTAGGGGATGCGATATTAACCCTAACTCCTACGACATTAGGGACTGACAACTCTTAATAGATAGAGGATAAGGGTTATAAGGTCTACCTACCTATCCCTAGAGAATCTATAGGTCCGCCGCATCCCACTAAACCACTAATGGAATAAGATAAGGTATATGTTATAGCCCAGCCTATACCGGCTCTAGGAACTCCTGGGACCCCTTACTTTACAGGATAAAACGTATCGCAATTCATTAAATAGTATGAGTAACTATACATCCAACATTATATTATGGACAACGAGAAGCATTAAGGACTTCCAAAGTATTATAACTATTAAATAGGGATATGGATCTAGAGCCTACCTAAGTTTGCAATTAGTAATTGGATGGAACTTATAAGGAAGCTTAGGACAGACTACTAAGAAAGTGACTACTTTTAACAAGTTAAAACGGTAGAATTCTTAGAAGCTTATATGCTGTAGTATAGGAACAATCCACCTAGCAGTATATATAAATACTATAGGTAGTTCACGTTAATCTCCCAAAAGGTTACCAAGGCTGGTAATTTGGAAAACCGTAATTAAGGGTACTAGTTCGTAAGGGGACTCCCATTTAAATATTAAAGATATGCTATAACTAAAACAGGAGCTAACCTAGATAGATAAAAGTCTTTTAACTTCCATCTAATAAGGAGAGCTATAGAAGACAGGCTTAATTTGCATAAAGGCGTAGATTGGTTATTAATAATAAATCCTAAGGAGTAAGGCCTTTGTCAGCTAATTGGATAATTCTATAATTAGCAACCAGCTATAACCAACTAAAGAGATGCTGCCCTTTGACCGCTTATAGTCTCTCCGTTAAGCAAGTCAGTAGGTACCTATTAAATAACTTAAAAAATGGACCCTAAGCTAAAGAGACTTACTGATTAACTCTAGAAGCTTAATCTTGGGACGGTTAAATTAGCGGGCGTTGCATCTTCAATACCGTTCCTAGATAGAATTCGCCAAGATCTAACACGGTACACGCAGCTCCTAAATAGGGCGTTAGTACGGCAAGAATAAATAGGCCCGCGACCGGCACTAAATAATAATAGACCGCAGCCGCCCTATAAGGGAGTACTATAAGAACGATATAAGCCGGGCCTAGGAAGGTATAAAGGGCTAGGAAACTTTGGCATATACCCAGCATAAGCTTAGATGTGTTATGGATGCGGGGGTTCCTACTGTTTTATTAATTAGTGTTTATAGCTCTAGGAATTAGTTCATTATGGTTTCCTATATATAAATAAGAACAATTGAATCTGCGCTAGAATATAAGAGCGCCTAGGAAATACAATTCCATATTTACTAAGCGATAATTAAATTAAGTTCCTTAAAGACTGGCTAAAGTAGAACGCGAATATTAATCCTAATGCTCTAGTAACAGGCGTCTAATTAAAGGTAGCTTTAGTAGAGCTTATAGAAGGAAGCGACGCTGAAAGTAAGGAAGAACTTAGTAAGTCTTAGGAGGATATATACCAAGTGGAGTTAATATATATCAATTTGGTAGGAGCCGCAACCCAGTCGCAGCCTACACCATGGTTATATAATCTTAGGAAACCGCAAGGGGAAGTAAGAGTAACAAAACCGCCTTTAAAACCATCTGGTTAGCGACCAGTAGTAGTTTAAAATATATAACTAGGAGGACATATCCAAATCGCACTATAGCCCTAGCAGCAAGCTTCTTAACCACCATTAAGTAATGATAAGATTAATGAAATAGACTATACCGAATAGCTAAGACAGACAGAGTAAATAGCGGATGCGATGACAATAGCTAAAGCACCATAACTAAAGCCAGTTAGGATAATGGATATACTAAAGGGAAACGTCCTGAGCCTAGCCGTAATAGCGGATAAGATTTTATTAAAAACCATTAAAGTTACAGTTAGTAATTGCCTTGTGTACATGCCTAAGGTTGCAAGGCTATTCTTTAAGCCTCTCCCATTACCCCTTACAGAGCCTTACTAATAGAAGTAAGAGGACGTTAAGGTATTTATATTATTAGCACACCTAGCGTTCCATGCTAATCAGGCTGGCTTAATAACTACTAAAGTGGACCAGATTAAACAAGAAGCTAGATTTGTTCGGTTTTAAAGACAATGCCTAAAAGTAGAAGTGTGGATAGGAGACGGAAGGGCTAAATGCTTAATTAACTCTAAAGCAGAGCTTAACCTTATTAAGGAAAGCGTAGCTCTATAACACGGCTTACTAATATTAAGTTTGCCTTTGTAACTACAAGGTGCATATCTAACATCTGCTAATAGGACTTAGTCTAAGTTTATTAGATTAGTACATACGGTCCCTATAGTAATAGGTGACGTCTTAATATCTATAACGTTTATTGCTGTAGGAGAAATGTCACATAAGGTAATACTTAGTGAGCTATAGTTAGTAAGGGCTAAACTGGCAACAAAACGCACCACAATAGGTTAGGTATCTTGCATTATTCAATTAGAAGATGGTAGAGTTGAAATAAGGTTCTTAACATCTTATAAGGATGCAATGTTCTTTAAACTAAATAAAGGCATTAGCATAGACAACAGTTCGGGAAATATATAACTAGTATAACCGCTAGGATTGTATCCGGGGTTACTTATAACCCGGCGTATTAGGATAAGGAGGACGTCAAAATTAAAGAGGAGGGAAATAAGGTGCGGCTCTAATATAGACGCTTACTATTTTAGATATCTGCTAGACAGAGCTATTAGCAGAAAGAAGACCACAACATTAAATAGAGAGAGCTCGACAGCAAAACGTCAAAGAAAGTCCTAAAGAAACACTTAAGAAAGAATTAGAAGCTAGTATTTAAAGTAAAGGCTAGGTCCCTTACATATCAAATATTAAAGATAATGGATTTATTTACAATGCAAACAGAAAGCTACTGGAGCAAGGCCTAACAAAATACCATAAATGTAGCAACTGTGTATAAACAAAAGGCAGACAAGGTCCACCTGGTTAATTCGTTAGCACTAGATGGAACAGTTATGGGAGGTATAATAGAATAGTAAAAGGTGGCCTTGTGTAGACAGAAGGCATTAATCTAAGGGTTGCCTCTTAGTCCATATAATCATTTCCTTAAGCCACAATACACTAAGCTGGTTTGTGGTGCATAACTAAAGCCAGAACAATTAGAGCGTATAATTATAGGGGATATTCAGCCAAGAGAACAAGAGATCTTTAAGGCCATACTGTTTAACCAAGAAGAGACGCTGGCATAGGAGTTCTCTAAAATAGGTCGCGTTAGCAGAGATGTAACTCCACTATTAAAGATCAAGACTGTGCCGTATGAAGTATAGCAAGTACCAAACTTTCCTATACTAAGGGCCCTGCAAGGAGAAGTAATAAGCATATTATAAGAATAACTGGCTTAAGGGACTCTAGAATATTGCAAAAGCCTATATAGGAATCCATGGTTTCTTATAAGCAAGAAGGAATATAAGAAGTACTGACTAATTAATATAGTAATGAATATTAACTAAGTGACTATTAGGGACGTAAATCTGCCGCTATATACTAATAAGTTTTCCAAGGAGTTTATAGGGTGCAAGGTTATATCTCTAGTGGACTTCTTCTCTAGCTATAACCAACTAGAGCTTAATATAGAAAGTAGAAACTTAACGGCTTTTGTAACACCTTTAGGGCTTTTATAACAAACGACGGTACCTATAGGAGGCACGAATTTAGTAGCCTAGTTTGTAAGGACAATTACTAAAATCCTAAAACAATACATCCTATACTATACCTTGCCGTTTCTGGATAACATTATAGTGAAAGGCCTATAGATAGTGTATAATGGAGAAGAGAGTCTTCTAGGCGTGCGCAGATACATTCTAGAACATATTATGTGGCTAGATGGAGTGCTTGCAGATTTAGAATAAGCTAGATATACGATCTTAGGCGTAAAGTCTTATTTCTACAAAGACGAGATTATAGTGGTTGGTTACTGCTGTAATGGCAAGGGATAATATCCGGAGGAGTTAAAGGTTGTAAAGATCATTTACTAAAGAGATTGCGAAGATGTTATGTCCGCCTAAGCATTCCTAGGAGTTGTCATATATTACCAAATATGGGTGGAAGACTTTGTAATTAAGGCAGAGCCAATCTTCTAACTGCTATAAGTAAACGTTCTATTTATATAGGGCATAAAGCAGATCACCGCTATAAAGACTCTAAAGTATACTATTACTACCGCACCCGCATTGGTTTAACTAGATTATAGTAAGGGGGCTAGGCTAATTGTTCTTACCATTAACGGATGCAAGAATAGATGGGGGTGCGGCCTTATGCAACTAGATATGCAAGGTTGTCGTTACCTATATTAATATAAGAGTGGTATCTGGTCTCAAGTGGAATAGAAATATAACTTAGGAAAGCTTAAGTATTGGGCGTTACTATATACACTAAAGAAGTGTCGCGTATACCTATACGGCGTTTGCTTTATAGTGGAGACGGACGTAAACACCTTGGTTGTGTAGCTAAATTATACTACTACTAATTTACCTAGAGCCTTAATGACAAGATGGCTAGCTTAGATCCAGCTATGGGACTTTAATATTAGACATATGCTAGGGAAGAAGAATAGCCTAGCTAATAGACTTTCGTAATAGCTACCTAATAGCAAACGACCTAATGAGCCGACTAAGGATATTAAAGAGTTTATTAACTGTAAGCTAAGTGCCTTGGAATATACGGCTAGCCCTCTTAAAATGGAAGCGGGTCTGCTATTGGAAGACTTATATTTAGAGGAATTTTAGAGGATTGTGAAATGGCTAGTAACCTTATGGCGTCTAGAGGAGATGAATACTAAGGAATTTAAAAAGTTTAAGTAGTATGCGCTAAGGTTCCTAGTGCGTAACCAATAGCTCTTCCGCTAATAGTCTAAGAATGTACTAATGTAAAGGGTAGTTAATAACGAGACTACTCAGCAGGAGATTATTAAGAGCCTTCACAATTAGAGTGGATATTGTGGACAGGAGGGAACGTATTAGAGGGTTTTAAATTAATACTAGTGGCTAGGGCTATAGGATTAAATATCGTAGCATATTAAGTCATGCTTACAGTACTAATAGCAACAGCCAGGACAGGAAGAAGAAGTAATGTACCCTATATAGGAGTCCACCTTATAGCAATAAGTAACGGTGGATATTATATTTATGCCGCCAAACCGTCTCAGGTTCTGATACCTGGCCATTGCTTAAAAGTATATATCTGGATAGGTAGAAGCCCGGGCCCTTTGGAATAAGGATGCGAAAAGCATAGTAAAGTTCCTCTATAAAGACGTCATCTGCTAATAGGGAGTGTTTAGACAGCTCTCTATAGATAGTGGAGGAGAGAATGCTGATATTACTACTATGCTTGCGGAGCTCTATAATATTAAGAGGGTTATGGCTTCTATATATTACCTACAGTCGCAAGGCTTTATAGAGTAAGGTTATAAGCCTATAGTGGACACTTTAGTAAAGATGGAAGGCTTATAGCTAGACAATCTTTATATAGTTTTATGGGCAGATAGAACGACTATCAAGAGGTCTATAGGAATGACACTAGTAAGGGTTATATGCGGATATAAGTACGTCCTTCCTATTAAACTCTGTATACCCACCTAGTAGATACTGCCTTGGGAAACAGTCTGGACCACTGTAGAGCTACTAGCACTTTATGTAAAGTAGTTTAACTAAAGAGACGCAGATATACAAGAAGCTGTCGCGTGTATAAAACAACTAAAAGTTATAAATAAGGAGTATTTTAATAACACCTACCATATTCGCCAGGACGGATTTAAGGTTGGAGATATGGTTATGCTTTATAATATACAGCTTAAGCAAGACTATTTTAGCAGTTATAAATTGGATCTAAAATGGCTGGGCCCGTTCTATATATATAAGAGTTACCCTTATAAAGGATGGTACTTAATTAAGGATCTTAATGGCATGCTATTTCGCAATTAAACTCTAGGGAATAGATTAAAGAGGTTCTATTAATAATAGATATCTAAGGTCCGTTAGGAGGACCGGCTTAACTAGTTAGGCGGAACTATACTATAAGAAATAATAGCAGAGCCAGAGCCTAAGGAGGATATTATACAAAATCCACTAGTATCGCAACGCCGCGTATTTTAAGAAGTGCGTGTTCTAGAAAGATTATTTAATAGAACTAAGTACAAAATGTTTAATTAAGGGATAGTTAAGTTCTAAGGTGGGGGAGGGGATGTAGATAACAGCCGCGTAATTTATCTATTTATTTACTGTATTTCCTAAAGCTCTTTCTATTACACTTTCTTATTTGCTTTTTTTAGTCACAAAAATCTAATATATGTTAACAGTAAGGTAAAGACAGAAGAATGTTTGCATATAACTATCTAGTATTGTTTACTACAAAGATATTAGTTCCGCTTACCGCCTTTACTAAGCCAATAGCGATTTTCCATCCCAGGGATAGAAAATCATGATTGGTCCATTTAATAATTAGCGCCAGCAGAACTCTATACCGCTACTAGATTTGGTAGACCATTTATATTAGGAAACCCTATTAAGAACTTTACCTTTTCGCCCTTAATAAACCTTAAAGATAACCGTAATTAGCCAAAGCATAAACTAAGCAGAATTAATAATAGTATACTTATTATGTCTTTGTCTAGCAGACCACTGGTACTGTATAAAGGAGCTAAGTAATAGATCAATAATGTCCTTGTAGAAGTTAGAGGCTTTGCAGTCAATTAGCGTTATACAGTGCTTATCTAAATCTGTGACGAGATTCTGCTCGAGAGAGAGAACTACGCAGATACTGCTAGTGTGGTAGTTAATTTCGTCAATTATAATAATAGGTTACAAGCATCTCTAGAAAAGGACGCGTTTTTAACAATCTTTAAGGACATCTCTAACGTTAGTAAGATGGCAAAAGATTAAAGGAATTAGTATAACAAAGCTAGAGAAACCATCCAAAAAGCCTAGGGACAGGATGTTCTTAATAGACTACTAAAATATATAGTCTCCTACTACTTCTTTTCTACCGCCTGAAAGCTTACCGTCCACTTACTTTATAAAGTAACAGCGCGAGTCAATAAAGCCCTAGTTAAGAGGCTCGATCATCTAAAACACGGCATTAAGAATACTACTTAACTACAGCTAACTGACTTTGTGCTTGCGCCTAAAATATCAAAAAGAGTGATATTAGATTAGGTAGTAAATAAGTATAGTTTAGGGAGACACTTAACTGGCTTCCTTGTTCCAAATAAGGACCTGCCGCTAAGAAGTAGGAGACTAACTACTATGGGACCAGAGGTTACTAATGTTGGAATTAGACAAGTGGGAGAGAGCTCGGCTCTTATACTATAAGTATATTTACGATATACTTCTAACATAATAAATCCCTTAGCTTTTTAGCCATTAACACCTGTTTAAGGAGGAGGTATTAGTATTATACCAAGCCCGTCCCAGTAAGGATCGCCTATGTTAGTGGACTTGCCTTTATTATCTATAAATAAAAGCATTCTTATGGCTGGAACGCCTATTAGCTCGCCCCTGCGGCTGCTAGTATCCTCTTTAAGGAGGAATCCAAGGAGAGGGCTTGCGGTTACTCATCCAGAAGTGGGAGGGCTAGGAGTGGAATTGCTGTTTAATAAAAACATCATTAAGCTGGGAGATGATGAAGAATATATTAAGGAGGCCGTAGATGCTATGGCAATACTCCGTGCGAAATGAGGATGTAACTGCAAGGATAACATACTAGCTTATCTTAAGGCGTCCCTAAACCAAACCACCAAAATTAAACCAACTAAGGTTATAAAGCTCTTACACAGTTGGTATAGGGCGGCTGGTTTAAACCCAGAAATATATAAGGTCTGCTAGATGCATATATAAGCCATAAAAGGGCGTATGGGTTTAGCAATAAAGGGTCTAAACTATGCCGCGCTATGTTATAGACTCCATTTAATATATCACGCTTGTAATTACTTAGGCATTATAAAGATAGACCCTACTACGTACTCCTAGTTCTAAAAAGCTTATAGGCCTCCAGTTCCGTCTAACTCCTTAGGACCGTATAAGTTCATTTATAACTCGGCACTAAGGTTTTCCTATAATAGGGAGGCTTTACTTGATTAGATGCTATTACTAAACGACCAAGATATATGGCAGTAAGAAGGATCTATAGTTTTAAGCATGTTTAAGTGGTGGTGGGATTCTAGCATCTCAGTAATAATTAATAAGGAAATGTGTATATACCGCCATTATTAGCGTCTAATTAATGGGCGACTAAATTACGGCTAGTTAAGAATAATGGTCTATAGTCTTTGCTAACAGCTAATAAAACAAGACCCTCAGTATTATTACCTCTATTGCACTCTTAGGCCTAACAGCTGGTGGCGACTTATTTCCTACCCTTATTATATAAAATTCACGGTTAAAGGAGACTCTACAGCTTTCTGCTATATTGACGTTAATATTCCCTTACTCCTTAAAAGTGGACGCGGTGCCGATATAATCCAAGGGAGCGTTTCTCTAAATAATAAGACTAAGGATAACTGCATAATCATCCTTCCTAGCATGCATTATTACTTGGAATTATAGTGGGCAGATCTTAAAGCGTAAAAATCAGCTAAGGGCAATGGATTTATGCATAAAATCTTAGACCATGACTGGACCGCTAAGGACGTAGAGAAATATGTAACTAACTAGGTAGCTCAGCCATGTAAAAAGGGAGATATGCGTATAACTATGCCTCACCTTCCTTATAGAGTAAAAGGACCTTTAACTGGGACCCAGCAAACAATACTGCTATGGTTTATTAGTATTTAGGACAATTATAATAACCTTAAGGTCACTAAAGGAGGTACTTGGACAGAGTTGGCAGATATACACTAAGACTTAAGAGCGCCGCCCTATACGCTATCTAGACATGCCAATCTCTACAGCACAATTCCATATCACTTCCCTGCAGCAGTTAAGCTTATAGCTACCAGCGCTCTATCTAACGCCCTTCTTGGTAAATAACAATAGGATTCTCCAGTAGTGATCTAAAATCGTAATCTTCTTTTTACCGGTAACAGGAACAAAGTCGCGAAATAGATACATTCCTATTGTCTAAAGGCCGTTAAGAACTACAAGGATGCGTTTTAGCTTATATATACAACTAAAGTGAAGCGCTTTAATAGCCGCTTATACTTCTACTGCGTTAACAATAGAATTAAGCCTTTAACTATTATGGTAGATCCAAGTAGAGTACCCCTAATTATTGTAGAAGGATAGAGTTATATAGAGCTGCCTAAAGAATTATAGGACAGAACTGAGCAAGTAGAAGGACATAAAAGAGCTATATTATCTAAGAGCCGCCAGTCTGATATATCTCGTACTGCTTAGCTAGGCGGATAAAAATAGTCTTATTTAACCAGAACGGAGTCTCCTCATTCACTATCTCGGGTTTGTGGTAAAGGCAAGGAACACATACGATCACCTACCACGCCTTTATTTTGAAGATAAGGAGTTTTAAAGTTTTGGAAGTTGTTAGGGGACAACAACTTAGGTAGGGGAGGTATATAGTAGTGTGATTTGGCCCCCTAGATTTAATATCTAGATTAAGTATAGCTTTAGGAGAGCCTAGGCCTTCTATATATTCTATATAGATCGGTCTAGAGCCCTTAGAGTCTTTAACAACTCCAACAAGGCTAACAGATACACAGTTTCTCTTTAATACACTCTTTTCTTCTCTTCTTACTGACCGCTTCTCTACTGCCTAATTATAACTAACTAACTAACTGACTATACCGTAACTTCCTATCTAAGAGAGACCGTACCCTCCCACACTATTAATAAGGCTTACTATTTTAATAAAAACTTATAGGAGTAGGTTGCGTAGTAAGGAGAGGTAGATCTAAATAAGGATAGTGTCGGTATACATACTTTAATCAACGGGCACAAATATCACTGTATAATACATATACGTTGTTAATTATTGGATGGTTAATTGTCTAGAAGTAAGGGGTTGCTCCAAGGTCAGGTTAACTAGCCTCGCTTCGCGGTCTCATAACCACATCACATAACTAACATTCCGACACTAGAGCAACTCTAAAAAGAAGGCTAATCTATATTCTAAAGCTAAGTTTACTTCTAGACTTATTCACAGCGTATACGCAATAGCTAGAGATCCAATCAATACACAATAGCTTCCACGCTCCTTTTACAGGTCCGTAATTACAAGAAGAATCGTTAGGGGTAGCAGGTTAATATATCGCAAGGGCCGCCAAGGCGCTAGTAGTAAGCGAGCCAATAGCAATTTTCCATCCCAGGGATAGAAAATCCTGATTAGCTGGTTAAATTTAGGGTCCATATCGTTATAATTAGTTACCTAACGCTAAGCTAAATCTAAGTTCGTTCATTCAACCCATCCTATAACTTATAGGTCGATTCGGTTCGTATTAATAAGCCATTAAAGAGCCGCGCAGGGCTTTCCCTTCGTCATAGCGTCAGCAGGGTTGGCCTCTCCGTTAATCCATTTTACCTCCGTAATCTGTCTCCGTTCATAGGCTTGCCGGAGGCACATTACGTTAATTATTAGGCGCTTTTCTTAGGTGGTTCCAAGTCATACTAAACAGTTATATAAGGACTTGGAATCAGTGCAAAGCACAAGTAGGAGGTTAATTTATAGGATCTTATCTACTGTAGATTTAATCACAACGCCAATATTAAAGCCGTGGGCCGTACTATAGAGTTCAGAAGCTAGTACGCTCTAAGTAACTCTTTTACACTTAACTAAGCTCCAATAGACAATATTGGCCTTCTTTATAGCATCAGCTAGTACGATAACGTAGCCAATCTGCAAAGAGAGGTCCTTATTATTAGCAAATAACGCGTCCGTAAACACCAGGAGCTGTAGGGTTTTAATATCTAACTTAACAAACTTAAGGCCTCTATTAGCGTTCTCAATTTGCCAGTTTAGACGCTTATTTAACTATTTTATGTCTTCCTCGTTAGGGTTAATCACCTAGGCAGCAAAGGATAAATCAAATAAGGCTTCTGGCTGGCAAACTAAAGCAATATATACACCTCTAGCGTGTTAAGCAATGTACTAGTCCTTTAAAGTTAAGGTTCTTGTAGCTCCTCTTAATCCTATACTCGTGGCAAGCTTGGTACTAATCATACTAAGGTTTATACATTATCATTCCTAAGTAAGCGTAATACTCCCATCAGTTAGTAGCTAAATGACTCCACCATTAAACTTAATGGGCGTATTAACAGTGAGTTATTCCCGTTCTTTAGCCATAAACTTGGCCTTATGCAGCTCGTTTTGCTCTATATTTATAAAGGTCTTATCTACCAGAAATAGAGTATCATTAGTTTATAGGCCTACAATACCAAAGGGTTCGTTGCTCTGTAGGAGACAGGGGTCATATATAGACTAGTCCATATACAACTGTTGGATGTGATGTAAGTAATATATCTTAAACCAGTGGTTACCGGCTTCCGGTACTCCGTAGAGTGGTTTTACAACCTTTAAAACGGAGGCCTTATCAATCCCAAGTTGCTTAATCAGCTCATGCGGAGGTCGTACATAGAATTCTTGATTTAGTATAGTGGTTGATTATACATAGGCCTATAAAATATCTCGGAGGTAAAGTCGTGCCTATAGAAGCTTCATAGCGGCGATATAAAGAATTAGTCGTTAGCTAACTCATTAAATAGTTAGTAATTAGGTAAGAACCAGTTCCTTTTCTAAGTCGTTATAAGCTTGCACAACTAGTTAGGATTTCTTAAAAGCCTTATTAGTTCCCTTGTTCTTAATCTCATTAATAAATCACAAATTAAAGAGTTATACGCCTTATAGTATATCCGTAAGTCTTACAATCTCAAAAACTCCCTTCTCAAGTAGACCAGTAAGCTCCTTCTATCAGGAGGCGCTAAATTAAGTACTAAATTAACTGTCATCCTATAGGTAGATAGTAATGTCAGCCATAGCCATAAGTAGAGGGTATTTGCGAGGGCGTCCTCTGCCTCGTTTCAGGGGTTATTGCTAAGCTTTAGCAGGTCTCTCTAAGACAGTCTCAGGAAGGGCTAACCCAAATAGAGGTTTAGGTGGCAATTCCGGTCCAACAATTTGCTCCTACAATTCAGTTACTTAAAGGTAGGGTTTTACGACCGTAGATCAGAAGGCTATAGGTCCGCTAGACAGTTTAACAGTACATGTTTCACCCTCAATAGTAAGCAAGGTAAATGGCCCGTCCCAATAGCCGCTTTGGCCAGTGTTTCCTTCTCTCCAGACCAAAACAGGCGAATTTGGTGGGAGATCATAAATCGCATCAGCATTAGGTCCATTTCATATATTCAGCGCGTCAGCAATCTATCATTCAGCTCATAGCTTCTATATCTCTACCATAGCCTTTTTAATTACGGCAGCGCGTTGTATAACCATAGGGGATGGTGCATCAGATTCGACTATTTAGGGGTAAGCTCCAAAGACTAGAAGTATAGAAACTAGTCCTCTAGGGCCAGCTAAATCGTTAATTACTTTAAACGCCATTTAGAGTCCCATCTCCTTATTAATTTCAGGGATTTCAGTCATAATAATCTAATAGGCTCGGCGTAATAGACTATAGTAGCGCTCTACCATTCCAATAGAGTTATATGCTTTAACCAGTACTCCCTTTATACTAATTCCTATAATAGTGGCGTATTGCTTAAATTCCTTACTAACAAAGTTCTTTTCAGCGTCATAAGTAATTAGGTCTAGTAGCCCTAAGTAAATATCAATCTAGCATATCCATAGAACGTCCTATATATGTTTGGCGCTGATATCTCATAGCCATCTACCGGCTTGGAATCGCGTTCCTTCATTAACGACGTATAGGAGGGGTAATCCGCTAATGTACATAATGTCAACGATAATATTATAGTTAAAATTAACGTCGTCTTATAGGGTGAAGCGGAATCTGCCTAGTAATTTACTAAACTTCTAACAGTAATAGCAGAACTTGGTTAGTTACTCAATAGCCATTCTATCCATTTCATGGCCAGTATAGTAGAGTAGTTTTTGCAATTTCTCAACTAAGGGATGTCCAAATCAACAATATAGGCGCCGTAGCTCTACATCTGTCAAGTAGCAGGGGTTCGCGTTAAAGGATTCAGACAGATATAACTATAGTAATATACTCCATAAGAGAAACAGGTGGCCAAACCATCACACTACTGGTACTTTTTTAGTATAAGTAATGACAACGTTTCTAAGGTTATTATAGTAGATTTAGAGTCTATCTATATCCGCTAAGTAGAGCAAGAAGGGGGTATCCGTATAAACAACATAAAACTATATCTTGCCTATAGGGGTAACAACATCCGCAGTTCTAATAGAGATAGCAATTCCAATGCCAAACTGCACATTAACTTGTCCTTTAGTTAAGGTATTAAGTCTTATAGATTAGTCCGCATTCTGTAATACCTAGAATTGTCTATAACCGGCCATAGACTTCTTTAACGCACCAGTATCAATTATAATTCCCATAAATACCGTGGAAGTATAGCGTAAAGCAGCAGTTATTATGTTATAGTTAAACGGGTCGGTTTCCGTAGTAGGTTCCATAGAAATTATAGTAAGTAAGTAAGCACAAGCCTTATTAGCTAGTTCTATACTTATAGAGGTTGCTTCGTCTGTAGTAAAAGTCCCAAATAATATAAGGTAGCAGCTATTAGGGTCTTCTAATTCTTCCTCACTATTATCATTATTAGTGTTTTTATTAGTATCTGTGTTTAGCACAAGAGCTTCAAAAGTCTTATTATACTCATTATTGTCGTCTCCTTTACAGTAGATAGTGTATTGTCTAAAGCGTTCTTCAAAGTTACCATTACGGCCCTTATTATTGTTAAAACGTCTTTTATACTCATCTCTAGAACGGTTCCGCTCCTCCTCTATATATTTCTATAAGCGGCAGCTCTCCTTTTGGCAAACATAGCACTTAGCCTTTAGGGATCTGACAGTGTTTTATCTATAGGAGCGGGTTCGGTCACGGTTATTACAGATATCACGGCAGTATATGCGATCCATAAAGTAGGTTCCTTAAGACGGTCTTATTAAGGCCTAAAAAGGGTGTTCCTTTTCCTATACAACTACAGAAGATTGCAACTTGCTAATTAACTAGGAGAGGTCTTCAGAAGGGTTAAAAATGGCGATACGGCATACTAGTACTCCTTAGCAAGCAGTAACTAGCTTATTCATAAAAAAGAGGTCTATACAAAACTCTAGGTATAATCCATAGCAATATTTTAAGAGCTTATCAAGGAGTAGTTGGAAACTCTAATAGATTTGCTTATTAGGGTTCTCGTCAATAATTCCTTAGAAGTCAGTAGCGTTCCATTTAGTAAGGTTTCTCCAATAGTACTCTAGTCCTTCAAAGAAGTGACGCATATAGTTATATACCTCAGTAAATAATCTAGTTAAAAGGCTGCTATTATAGTAGTGATCCTAAGCAAGTCCCTTTAGCATAGTTAGAAGTGCGGTTATATAGCCTTCAAGAGGTAGACCAGCTCTCTTACAGATATCATAGAAGATAGTTAACTTAAAGTCAAAGCTATCACTCACTCCATCATACTTCTAGTCGTCTGTGTAGATCTTAGCAATAGTAGCTGCCTCTTTGCTGTACATAGGCAGGTGCATAGTAGGGTCGGTATTAGCAGTACTAGGGTAAAGATACTGGGCAGAAGGGGGACCAAATAGGGTAGGAGCGGTTACTAAAAGGAGGGTAGAGGCAGTTACCACAGGCAATAATTACTAATTCTGCGTCTATAGGAGTTGAGTAAGGAAAGCAGGGTTATATAGAAACGTACCGGTTTCAATACGTTTCATACGGTACTAAAACGTTTCAACTATACGCGTTTCATATAAAACAAACCTAGTACGTTTTAACTGTTTCAGTATTTCATAAGTTTAGCTAACAAAATAAGGTTTCCCTCATAGTTTCCCTCCTTGTCGGAATAAGGGAATCATATATTTACTACCCATACTCACGCTGCCAAATTCTGCCATATTCTGCCAACCCTAAATTCAGCCAATCAGGATTTTCCATCCTTGGGATAGAAAATCGCCATTAGCTCACTTACTACTAGCACCTTAGCGGCCCTGGCAACATATCTACATACTACCCCTAACAACAGATAGAAAAGATAGATCAATTAATACAACAACCTTCCCCTTACACCTAGGTGTATACCCCTGTAATACCTACACTCCTAGTTTCCCTCCTCCAAACCTTCTATCTTAATACCCTTCTACCTCTACCATGGCTTCTTAAGACAATGTCTCTACTGTTTCAGATTTTACGGAGTATACACAAAATAAAAATAACAACTCCTACCTAGCATCCCAAGCTAGCACCACCAACAGCGACAAAATCTTATGCCAAGAGAGGGCAAAGGCAAATAAGGAGCTATAGTCTTATACTCATAAAGCAAATAGTTCTAAGAAGGTAAGGGACAGGTTTCGCCATCAGATATACTATTATAAGCATTATAGTAGCTATAAGGGCACTCCAAATGCTAAAAGATTCCGTACACACCTTAAAAGCCACGGTATAAGTGTCAGCTCTACACCCCCAGGTCCAACAAAGAGAGCTTTTAACAACACGATAGTGGACATCTTTGGCAGGAAAATAACTTTACAAGAGCAGCAAGACCTAGATAAAGAAAAGACCCTTTAAGCAGCCATCAAAGTACCTAAATTCAAAAAAGCCTACACACGACTTATTACCATCCAAAACCTACCTTTCTCACTACTCAATTGGCCTAAATTTTGGGCTGTTATTCTGTCAGTTAACTACATGGCTAAAAAGACTCTCAAACTCACACAAAAAGACGTTCTAAACCTCATTAAATCAACCTATATCCTCCACCGCGAAGAGCTTATTAAAAAGCTTAAGAACTTCCTTTCCTTAGTCCACTTTTTAATTGATATATAGACATCACCAACAAACACAGGGTTCCAGGCAATTATAGTACATTAGGTAGATGCAGAGACTCACTATACAGAGACTGCCTTATTATCACTTAAAGAATTCAAGGGAGCTCATAGTGGTAAGGAGCAGGCAGAGATCTTTCTTCAAGTTATAAGAGAGGCTAGTCTAGAAAATAAACTCGGCTTCTTTACATTAGATAATCATGGTTTAAACAACGTCATACTACGCTATATTGCAAAGGAGATTAAGAACTTTAACCCAGTCCTTCATCAAGTACGTTGCTTTAGCCATAATCTTAATCATATTACCCAAGCATTCCTTTTCGGATCTACAGTAAAGCAAGGAGAGGGACAACAGGACGAGGATAAGGCAATTAAGATAGCTATTTAGGATATTGCTAAACTCTAAGACAAGCTTCAAGGTCGAGGATCACAAAGTAAAGAAGATATTACTAAAGAGTTTCACAAGCATAGCAGTCTCAGTAAACTCCACAACTATAACATCTTCTCTCGCTCTTCTCCTAGTCAATTTCAAGCCTTCCTTACAGCAGTTAGCCGAGCAATTCCTATAGACAATAACACGCGGTGGAACTCCTAGCTAGATAAGGTCACTATCACTTTACAGAAGCGTAAGGAATTTATATCCTAAACAAAAGATCACTAGCAGGAGCTTAGTAATAATGTTCTTACAAAAGACAACTAGCAAGAGCTTAAAGATATTAGAGAAATCCTCTAACCTCTTAAGACCTATACAAAGAACACAGAAGGGCATACCGCTACGCTTTATACAACCTTTAATAACATAGAATTCCTTATCCGCTACTTTACCCAAATGCAGGAGAGGTTCAAGGGTAACGCTCAAATAACTATAAGGTTAATAGCAGCTTAGTATAAGTTTAATAAATACTACAAGTTCACTAATAATACACCCATTCACGCGGCAGCAGCTCTTCTTTACCCTTAACTACGCGAAGCATACCTTAGGAAGGTATAGTCAGGCAAGGAGCAGCAGAAGTAGATTAAGCCTACTATTACTAAGGTTCAAAACCTATAGAGGGACTATTTTAAGCCAGAGAGCGTACAACCAGTAGATCTCAACTCAATTAAAGATCCAATTGCACGCTTTGTTGCTGAAATAACTGTTTCAACAGCAACCGTCAATAAATTCAATAACTTTATTAAGGTATAACTCTAATAATTACTTATTACTCTAGCTAATATCTACAGGGCGCATAAACCTCTATCAGCAATCAATCACCTCTTAACTGGTAGCTGGAACCTGCACGGCAATTTACCTATCCTAACCTTTCCCAAATGGCTATTACCGTCTTCAGTATCCCCCTAATATCGGCTAGCCCAGAACGAGTCTTCTCAGAAGCTAAACATACAATTACACCAGAGAGAGTAAGGCTTAGAGCAAAGATATTAGAGATAGCAGAGTCACTAAAGAGCTGGGTCCATATTTCAAAAATAACAGGTAGGGCACCGTTAAATAGCGTATTTACGAAAAGCCGCTTTATAAATAAGGCATTAAAGGTATTAGAAGAGGAAGGCGACGGCAATAAGGTAGTTAAACTACCTCTTAAATAAGATAGTTAACTATAGGCTCAACACTATAAATTACTCCTCCTGTTTATATAGTACGACGCCCAAGCTCTACGCAAGTGCCTCTATAAGGCGTTATACTTAGCCTCTATTGCTATAGAAACCCCAGATTAAGTAAACAATGGCTTTACCTAAGCTTATTAGTATACCTACAAAACCTAAAACATATTAAAACGTTTCACATAAAACTAATACAAAACGCCATAAAACTAAAACCGCGTGTCAGTTTCAGTTTCAATGTTTCTATACAACACTAAAGGAGAGTAAGTAGTTAATCTTAGGTAGAGGTAGGTGCAGCTTACTATTAGGTGGCGGTTGGTGCAGTTTGCTAGGGTATAGATGCAACAGCTAGTTGGGGTGTTATAGGGGTAGGTATTTGCGTTCCAGGTGTTATAGCTATAGCTATAGGCTGGATTGCAGGCGTTAGAGGTAGTGGAGGTAGTTAATAGCTTACAGGCATTAGCACCATATAGGAAGGTAGTAGGCTGCGGGGGGGGGTTATAGGAGCTAAAGAGGCTATAACTAACAGGGGTATAGCTTAATTCGATATCAGAGCTGTTTATATTAAGTTAAGCCGTTCTCATAGCGCCACTGTAATTATAGGGCTAACTGCCTTAAGAGCTTCTATAATTTCCTTATCTGTCCATTCATAAGGTTCTTCCTCTTAGAGGAGGTCAAATAGTACTTCTAAAATTAAATATCTGCTATTATGCTTTCCCACATACACTCCTCTCTTAAGTAGATAAGTGCGTAACTTTACTCTTATATCAATTCGCATGCGTCTAAAATCTTCGGTAGTAAAGCCTTCAAATTCCTCCTTAAATACTGTCCATAATGTGTAGTCTGTGAAGTTCTCCTATATATATACGTAGACCTTTATTACTACATAGTCTCCTAGCTCATCTTTAGAAGCTGTAGCAGCAGTGATTCCATCACCATGCTTTAATATCTTCTCATACCACTCCATCGTAGTTGTGGGTTGAGTATCCGTAAGGTTTAAGTAGAGGTTTAAAGATAAGGAGGTTTAAGGTTCAAGATTTAAGGTTTAGGGTGTTCTCTACAGCCTTAGGGCCTATAGAGTGTCCTTGGTCTGGGAGTTCAAGGGTTAAGGCTTAAACAGAGGTCAAGGTTGAGGTTAAAGTCAAGGGTTAAGGTCGAGGTCGAGGGTAAGGGTGTAGTTAAGGTTAAGGTTTATATATACGTTCTCTACAGCCGTCGGACCTGTAAAGTGTTCTTAGCAAGGCTGCTATTCTCTCAGCGATCTGCTATATTAGCTGTAAGGCCAATACACGCTCTCAAGCTTAAGTAGAAGTCGTAGTCTTCTCCTTCAATAAAACAGACAAGAACTAGGCGATCGGTAAACTATTTCCAGTACTACTCCTCAAGCGCTAGCTATTGCGTATTTCCTAATCTATACGTCTACTAATCAGTGTCGGTATACATACTTTAATCAACGGGCACGAATATCACTGTATAATACGTATGCGTTGTTAATTATTGGATGGTTAATTGTCTAGAAGTAAGGGGTTGCTCCAAGGTCAGGTTAACTAGCCTCGCTTCACGGTCTCATAACCACGTCACATAACTAACATTCCGACAGATAGTATTCCTATTATTATTTACTATTCTAAGGTTAAGTAGTAGCTAACTTAGAATAAGATCTAACTAATCTAGTAGTATAAATCTAATCCTTTTGTCCTCCTCCCTATATAGTTTTAATCCTTAGAGGCGACTTAGTCTAAAGGTTAGTCTTTTAATAACTAGATTATAGGGCTTAGCTAGTGGCTATAGTCTTAGCTAGTGTATCCTAATATATTGGTCTCTAACGGTGTATATATACTAGGGGGTACTTTGCTAAGGATATAGCCAGTCTTACAGTTAGTAGCGGCACAGAGCACTTATCTATAGTTTATATACAGGACTATTGGCTAGGGCTATATTAGGGAAGGGAATTATAGGGGTAGGTCTCTATATCCAAACCCACATCCCTATCTATAGTTGTTGTTTTAGTTACTAATCCCTCTACTAAAGAATCTACTATAGCTAGAAAGGGGTTAGTGCGGTAGCATTAGAAGGGGATTTAGGTTTATTTTAGGGTTATAAGTATCTTTCTAGTGGCTAGGTTAACTATATACTAGGTAAAGTCTGTTATCTATATAATGTCTTTAAATATTATTAGGGAGGCTACTACTACTACTACTAAATTTAACAGCGTTAAGGTCTATTGGGTTATTCTATAGTGCTAATACTAAAATATTGTTATTAGGTAGTATAGGTTAATAGCTGCTAGCGGTACTTAGCTTAGCGGTATTTAGCTTAGTATAGTGGGTATAGTTCTATAGGTTATAAGTAAATACGTCTATTTGCTTACTCTAGCCCTTATAGTTAGCATTATTGATTTTGCGGCTAAGGGTAAGGGCTAAGTCCTTTATCTTAAATGAAATATTCTTTTTAAGCAGATTTACCTTTTATTCCTTAGTCTTGTTTGCTTTTATTATTAACTTATTAAGCTCTGCTTTCTAAGACCAGTAATTACGCTTACCTTAGTTTAAGGTATCTAATTTATTCTTAGCCGCTTAGGTTATATCTATGGTCTTATAGTGCTTCTTTATATACGCAAATATAGACTCTCGGTTATTTAGGTGTATGCGTAGTATATTAAGGCTATACTTAATATAGTTATAAGCCTTATTTATTAGCATGTCTGATATATAGAGGACTTCATCTATTAGGGTCTTAAAGCACTTTGCATCTTTATAGAAAACGCCTTAGATCTTTATTTCCTATATTTTAAATTTTTTTTGCTTTTTAGTTGGCAATCCCTTGCCATTAAATAGGGTAGGGTTTTTTGCTTTACGCTTTTTTCTATAGGGCTTAGCTAGGGGAGGAGAGCTAGTAGCGGTATTCTTATTGGTAATAATTTAGGTAAGTGTAGTAATCTAAAAGCTTAGGCTTTATATAGTCTTAGTATATACTAAAGCTTACTGTTTGTATTGCTTTATATATAGTTTAAGTGTCTTAAGGGAGTTAATTCTATATTAAGCTTCTTTAAGTTAGGACTTTATAGTCCGGCCTTTATTATAGACTATTTAGAGACCGCTCTTGACGCTAGTTAAAAGGGTTATATATATAGAGAGGTACTAAAATATTCCTGCCATATTAAGGTCCTTAGGGTACTCTGGACCACTCCTAATTGCCTAAATAATGTTAGTATAGGAGGTATTAAAGAGGCGGGCGAGCGCTTTACGTATATTTGCTAATAGGGTATTCTAGTTACCTATTTTAGGGGATTTAGGCAGGGTAATTAAAATCTATAAGGCTGGCTATAATGCTGAGATTATCTAGGACAATACTAAGATTGTTTAGAACTGTACTAAGATTATCTAGGACTATAGTATGGTGTTATTAGTCACGCCAAGTCGCGATTATACTGGGAAAATAGAGATAGTGGACTAGGGAGAATAAAGATCGCAATAGGGCGTAAGAGGAGATACTATAAACTGTTACAGTGCTATAATGCTAATAGGCTAAATAACTACATTGTGGTATAAAGAGGAGAAGGAGGTAAAAGGGGGTATTATATATAAATAGTAGGGGCAGCCACTAAGGCGCTAGTGGTGGGCTAGCTAATAGTAGGAAACAGTACAAGACAGTACGCATCAGGACTATACCGTGACAAATAAGAAGATATATAAAAATAGAATAGTATAAAAGTAGTACTAAAGAGTAGGTATTTTTGTAAGGTGATAGGCTCCGTACCACCTAGCCATGGTACAAACCTAAGGTAAGCGAGTAACTGGTAGGCATGGCTGTGCCAAAGCCACCTAACAATTTTAGTGGCTAGAAAAAAAGGCTTCCCACTCTCTTTTAAAGATCTAAATTTTTAGTATATAAGGTATCCTGTTGGTAGGGGGTACTTAGGCAGTCGCTTTAAGCTCGGCGAGTGCACATAATAAGTCACGTGACAATGCGGGCCACCTTCTAGATCTTCTCAGGCCATTTATCTTAGTTAACTCATCCGCTTCGCCAAGGAATTTGAGGAGGCGGCCACCCCCTTGCTGCCACAGCCCCACTCTAGTGCCATAGGAACTTATAAGCCAATCAGACAGTTACTCTAACTTGTGGGTACTTATTAGCCAATAGAATGCCGCGCTACCCTCTACCACCCCTACCACCTCTAAAATTCCTCTGCGAAGTGTCTGAGAGATTATGGGCGCGCGTTTGGTGTAAACTGGGAACTTTTTCCAACGCGTGTTAATTTTAAACAACTCTAGCGGTGTGAATATACCAGCTACAGTCTTAGTGCGCAATGCATTTAAATTATAATCTCTTCTTTTATTTAATTATAATAATTGTAACTAGCTAACCACCGTATTAGGGGGCGAGATACAGCCTTAAAGTTTAAAGACGCGTTTTTGAAACTGGGACCTCTCCGCCAGCCGCATCGAAACAGCGGCCGTACTCTACCACCACCACTCCGTTTCCTCCTAAATTCGCAGAGGCGCCTCTTCTATCCTATTACAAACAGCTCACCTAATTATACTATACCTATACTAATAGGTATGGATTTGCCTTATAGTAGGGGGAAGCTTTGGGCAGAGGCTCGTGCAGAGCTTTAGTAGAGCTTCGTGTAGAGCTTTGTGCAGAGCTTCGTGCAGAGCTTCGTGCAGAGCCACGTGCAGAGCTTCGTGCAGAGCTTCGTGCAGAGCCACGTACAGAGCTTCGTGCAAAGCCACGTGCAGAGCTTCGTGCAAAGCCACGTGCAGAGCCACGTGCAGGCGTGCAGACGGGTAGATGTGCAGACGTGCAGACGTGCAGACGCTTGTACGGGCGATCAATTGCAGAGACGTTTGTAGAGACGATTGTATGGGCAATTGTTTGGACGTTCGTACGGGCGTTCGTGTGGGCGATTGATTGATTGATCGATTATATAGACGTTTGTAGAGCCGTTCGTAGAGACATTCGTACGGGCGTTTATATGGACGTTTGTATGGGCGTTCGTACTGGCGTTCATGTAGACAATTATAGTCTTCCTAGTATATAGAACTTGTATTTGGGCTTATTTTTGAAGACCTTATAAACGGCTTTATATAGGCGTTCGTGCAGGCGTTAGTGCAGGCGTTTGTGTAGGCGTTTGTGTAGACGTTCGTAGAGACGTTTGTAGAGACATTTGTAGAGACATTAGGGGCACAATCAGGCTCTATTGTAGATGGATTCTATAGAGCGAGAGGAGGGCTTTTAAATGGAGGTATCGGCGAGTTGAGCGGTGGTGTATTAGGGGGCGATATACCGTGTTAAAGGCGATACAACCGTCGTCTACTAGGCAGGTGGCCTGCCTTTACAAATCGCGCCCATAATCCCTTAGACCCTCGGAGAGGAATCCACCTCGGCGCTCTGTAATTGGCTGCTGAAGCTAGCGCAAACACTAACGCCTGTGGCGTATGGCGCCGGTCGCTAATTGGCTCTGGAGTTTATAGGAGTCACAGGGGTTACAGAGGTGTAGTGGCGCCAGCTGCTAATTAGCTCAGGAGTTTGCAGGAGGTGAGGTAGATTTTCTCTCCAAGGGTCTAAGTCAACTGAGATAACAGGCCATTGAGCCCCTTATATTCTTCCTCTCATTTATATATTCCATGCCAGCCTAGTCACTGCCCTGATATAATAAAACCTCGTTATACCGTTTAGCTTGGTAGTAGGGGGTTTAAACGTTATGCCGTATAGAAACGTTATTGTTGAAATGAGGTTATTGGGGCTAAAACTCTATGCATTGCTTATTTTCTATATAGGTGGTTGAAGAGATAACCGGCGGTCGAAGTTCTCTAATTAGTTAGATTCCTGCCAAGAGGTTCTCCCAAGTCTTATTATGTGGTGTTGCTGGCTTGGCTAAGCGCCCGCTTAGTCACTGAGCCGTACGTGACATATACAACCCCTATTAACATTTGCGGATGTTGACGGCCAAGCCTATAGCCACATTATAAACATCTTTGAATATCTTTACCCCTACTAATTAAGTCGCTAATGCGCGCGTACTATTAGCCCATTGGCTTAGCCGTGCGCCATGTATTTACCCTATATAGTAAGGTTACTTATTCGCGTCGCTAAATGGCCGGTAGGGGTAGGTATACTTTCTCTACCTCTTTTCCCCGGTCTATATCTGCGTATATATAAAAAAATAGGAACCCTCCCTTAGGGCGCCACTTCTTTAGCAGCGTCCTATTCTTAAAAATAGCGTTAATTAGTCGCGTAGAGATTAACGTCGCGAATAATACCGAACTACGCGCTAATGCGCAGAGTATCCTTGCCCTTATATGTGCTAAGAGGCCTAAAAACATGTCTCTAAATTATAAGCCGAAGCAGAAGGAGTTTAAAGTAAGTAGGTAGGTGCTTTATAGAGCAGTATACTAGCTAACACGCGCCTTTTCCTCCTAGGCCTTCTGCAAGAAGAAGTAGTACTGTAACAGCAATACCATTACGGAAGAAAAGCTTCTCCTTTTCCTTATTAAGGAGGTTGTAGGCCGGCCACTAAAAGCGAAAAGCTATAAGGTTAGTGATGACGTACCCTAGGATGAGACGCGGCTCTTCTGGCGCTTAGTTTACGGCTATATTACGGCCCTAATAGACCTCTACCAGGCGCAAAAGGCTATGGGGATAAACAGTCACTAGTCCCCGTGGGAGGATAACGTTAGGAAGTACCTAAAGATTCTATAATAGAGGGATGCGCAGCGGGAAAAGGACCAGTTTGCGGACAAGGGTAGAGACACACTGCTTAATAGATATATAGAGGATGAGTTTAAGAACGTCTACCGCCAGCTATAGGCCTATAGAGACTCCTCGCCAGAATACTACCTTTACACGCTCGTGGGTATCCTACTAGACCACTATATACTTACCCACAGCGGCGATAGGCGCTCCGCTAAGATCTTAAACCTATTTACCTTTAAGTTTAAAGGCGAAGGCCCTACGCGCTATATGCCCCTAATATTTACTATACACGCTAGTAAGTAGAACCAGTATAGCCGCCTTAAAACTATTAGGGCTCTACATAATAAGAAGCCGCTTATCTATATATTTAGTGGGCTAGCTTTCTACCTCCTATATTACTAGGACCTTAGCAACGAGCCATTCCTAGACTTTAGTAAGCGGTTAGTATAGTACAATATCCGCCTAATTAAGAGCAGCGCTAGGGACTATAAGGCGGCCTTCTTGTATAACTTGTAGTAGGAGTAGGTTGCTAAAGCGTTCTAGTATGTTGGCGTCTTCTTGTAAAAGAAAACCCATATTAGACAAAGCGCTAGCGCTAAGACAGTAGAGCTAAAAGGGGTTAATAAGGACTAGATTAGACGCGCTAGCAGGTAGAACTAGGAGTAGATAGTTAGCTACTACTTAAACTCGCTACCACGGGAGTTTATATAGACGATAGCCGGCCATACGCCATAGATAGGCTGCTTTGAGATTTATAGGGCAAGCGTCGCCCCCCCTAATATACTACTGTTAACGATCTAGCCAGAGCTAGACATCTAAAAGGGTTAATTTAGCCCTTAGGTTAGCTAGATTAACAACCTTATAGCTATAGGCACCACAAACCTTCTATTCTATCTCTAGAAGGTTATCCTATAGGACTTAGTAGTCCTCCATAAGATATTCCTAAGCAGCCCTATATAAAACCACCCTATCTTCTAGCATGAGGCCTATTTACCCTTTGCGCAGAAGGTTAAAACCTGCCTATAGCAAAAGAAAGAAGGCCCTAACTAGCTATTAATACTCTACTAGGCCATGCTGGCTATCGCGGACTGCTTAAAGACTATAAACGCCCAGAATAACTAGAGAGCATATAAGAATAACTAGAGAGCACGCAAGCTATAGGTGTTAATTGACCGTATAGCTAAGTCCCAGTAGGCACAGTCTTTGTAGCTTTAATTGCTTATATTTAGTAACCTTACCTTTTAGCTTAAGGTCCCTTTAGTATAGCTACTAATAGCACGTCTACTGACAGCATATCTACTAACGGTATATCTACCGACAGTATATCTACTGGCGCCTCTATCTATCGCAGAATTAAGCCAGTATATATTAGCCTAGGTAAGCGCTGTAGCTTCCCCTTCGCTAGCGCCGCCATAGCTACAGCCGTAGCTGCAGCTATAGCTATAGCTATAGCAAGGGCCTAAGTCTAAGCTCGAGCTTAAGCTCTAGCCTAAGCAGCCGCCCGTATATTATATATACCGCGCAGTAAAGTCTATATAGGCCCTTTAGCGTGAGTGGACTAAGGGGCTTAGAGGTAATCCTTTTATAGTAGCGCTAGATTCTAAATAGGGTAGTAGATAGTAGGCCAGCTAGTAGAGCGAGCTTTAATAGTACTCCCTATAGCTTAAGGTTATTAAGGAGATTAAAAGGGTTATATAGGCCTAAAGGGTTAGCAAGGAAGCGGCTATATAGCAGGTTAATCTATAGTAGGAGTAGATGCAGTACTTACTAGATTAGCTTTATAAACGGCTTTAAGTAGGTAGAAAAGCTGTTAAATAGTATATATCTATAGCCCCTTAGGGGCTCATTTTAGTAAGGTATAAGTTTAGTGGGGTGCTTATATAATAGCGGCGCCTAACTTAAAATATAAATATCTTTACCAGCCTATGGCCAATTCTTACCATTTTAGTGTGAGCAGAGAGCTCTTAGCTAGCTCTACGCATAGCGCTTAACGGGTGTTAAGAGTGTGGTATTATTAATAATTGTAGATTAATTGTGGATATAGGGTAATATCTATATGCTACTAAGCGCACGGGCCTCCTGCCTTATAAAATCTAACTCAGCTGCTAATTTAGCCACACAAAACGAACCGTGGATATACTATTAGTGTTACTGGCTTGGCTAAGCGCCCGCTTAGTTACTGAGCCGTACGTGATATATATAACCCCTATTAATATTCGCGGATGTTGACGGCCAAGCCTATAGCCACATTATAAACATCTTTAAATATCTTTACCCCTACTAATTAAGTCGCTAATGCGCGCGTACTATTAGCCCATTGGCTTAGCTATGCGCTATGTATTTACCCTATATAGTAAGGTTACTTATTCGCGTTACTAAATAGCTGGTAGGGGTAGGTATACTTTCTCTATCTCTTTTCCCTGGTCTACATCTGCGTATATATAAAAAAATAGGAACCCTCCCTTAGGGCGCCGCTTCTCTAGCAGCGTCCTATTCTTAAAAATGGCGTTAATTAGTCGCGTAGAGATTAACGTCGCGAATAATACTGAACTACGCGCTAACGCGTAGAGTATCCTCGCCCTTACGCGTGCCAAGAGGCCTAAAAACACGTCTCTAAATTATAAGCTGAAGTAGAAGGAGTTTAAAGTAAGTAGGCAGGTGCTTTATAAAGCAGTATACTAGCTAATATGTGCCTTTTCCTCCTAGGCCTTCTGCAAGAAGAAGTAGTACTGCAATAGCAATACCGTTATGGAAGAAAAGCTTCTCCTTTTCCTTATTAAGGAGGTTGTAGGCTGGCCACTAAAAGTGAAAAGTTATAAGGTTAGTAACGATGTACCCTAGGACGAGACGCGGCTCTCCTGGCGCTTAGTTTACGGCTACGTTATGGCCCTAACGGACCTCTACCAGGCGCAAAAGGCTATGGGGATAAATAGTTACCAGTCCCCGTGGGAGGATAACGTTAGGGAGTACCTAAAGATTCTATAACGGAGGGATGCGCAGCGGGAAAAGGACTAGTTCGCGGACAAGGGTAGAGATACACTGCTTAATGGATATACAGAGGACGAGTTTAAGAACGTCTGCTGCCAGCTATAGGCCTATAGAGACTCCTTGCTAGAATACTACCTCTGTACGCTCGTGGATATCCTACTAGACTACTATATACTTACCCACAGTGGTGATAGGCGCTCTGCTAAGATCTTAGACCTATTTACCTTTAAGTTTAAAGGCGAAGGCCCTACGCGCTATATGCCCCTAATATTTACTATATACGCTAGCAAGCAGAACTAGTATAGCCGCCTTAAAACTATTAGGGCTCTACGTAATAAGAAGCCGCTTATCTATATACTTAGCGGGCTAGCTTTCTACCTCCTATATTACTAGGACCTTAGCAACGAGCTATTCCTAGACTTTAGTAAGCGGTTAGTATAGTACAATATCCGCCTAATTAAGAGCAGCGCTAGGGACTATAAGGCGGCCTTCTTGTATAACTTGTAGTAGGAGTAGGTTGCTAAAGCGTTTTAGTACATTGGCGTCTTTTTATAAAAGAAAACCCATATTGGACAAAGCGCTAGCGCTAAGACAGTAGAGCTAAAAGGGGTTAATAAGGACCAGATTAGACGCGCTAGCAGGTAAAACTAGGAGTAGATAGTTAGCTACTACTTAAACTCGCTACTACGGGAGTTTATACAGACGATAGCCGGCTATACGCCGTAGATAGGCTGCTTTGAGATTTATAGGGTAAGCGTCGCCCCCCCTAATATACTACTGTTAATGATTTGGCTAGAGCTAGACATCTAAAAGGGTTAATTTAGCCCTTAGGTTAGCTAGATTAATAACCTTATAGCTATAGGCACCATAAACCTTTTATTCTACCTCCAGAAGGTTATTCTATAGGACTTAGTAGTCCTCTGTAAGATGTTCCTAAGCAGCCCTATATAAAACCACCCTGTTTTCTAGTATAAGGCCTATCTACCCTTTGCGCAGAAGGTTAAAACCTGTCTATAGTAAAAGAAAGAAGGCCCTAACTAGCTATTAATACTCTACTAGGCTGTGTTGGCTATTGTGGACTGCCTAAAGACTATAAACGCCTAGAATAACTAGAGAGTATATAAGAATAACTAGAGAGCATATAAGCTATAGGCGTTGATTGACCGTATAGCTAAGTCCTAGTAGGCATAGTCTTTGTAGCTTTAATTACTTATATTTAGTAGCCTTACCTTTTAGCTTAAGGTCCCTTTAGTATAGCTACTAATAGCACGTCTACTAATAGTATATCTACTGACGGCATATCTACCGATAGTATATCTACCGGCGCCTCTATCTATCGCAGAATTAAGCCAGTATACATTAGCCCAGGTAAGCGCTGTAGCTTCCCCTTCGCTAGCGCCGCTATAGCTATAGTAAGGGCCTAAGTCTAAGCTTAAGCTCTAGCCTAAGCAGCCGCCCGTATATTGTATATACTACGCAGTAAAGTCCGTATAGGCCCTTTAGCGCGAGTGGACTAAGGGGCTTAGAGGTAATCCTTCTATAGTAGCGCTAGATTCTAAATAGGGTAGTAGATAGCGGGCTAGCTAGCAAAGCGAGCTTTAATAGTACTCCTTATAGCTTAAGGTTATTAAGGAGATTAAAAGGGTTGTATAGGCCTAAAGGGTTAGTAAGGAAGTGGCTATATAGCAGGTTAATCTATAGTAGGAGTAGATATAGTGCTTACTAGATTAGCTTTATAAATGGCTTTAAGTGGGTAGAAAAGCTATTAAATAGTATATATCTATAGCCCCTTAGGGGCTCATTTTGGTAAAGTATAAGTTTGGTAGGGTACTTATACAATAGCGGCGCCCGACTTAAAATATAAATATCTTTACCAGCCTATAGCTAATTCTTACTATTCTAGTATAAGCAGAGAGCTCTTAGCTAGCTCTACGCATAGCGCTTAACGGGTATTAAGAGTGTGGTATTATTAATAATTATAGATCAATTGTAGATATGGGGTAATATCTATATGCTACTAAGCATATAGGCCTCCTGCCTTACAAAATCTAACTTAGCTGTTAATTTAGCTATACAAAATAAACTATAGACATACTATTAGTGTTGCCGGCTTAGCTAAGCGCCTACTTAGTTACTAAGCTATATATAATACATACAACCCTTATTAATATTTGCGGATATTAATAGCTAAGCCTACAGCTATGTTATAAACATCTTTGAATGTCTTTACCCCTGCTAATTAAGTCGCTAATACGCGCGTACTATTAGCCCATTGGCTTAGCTATATGCCATATATTTACCCTATATGGTAAGGTTACTTATTCGCATTGCTGAGTGGCTAGTAGGGGTAGGTATACTTTCTCTACCTCTTTTCCCCGGTCTATGTCTGCGTATATATAAAAAAAATAGGAACCCTCCCTTAGGGCGCCGCTTCTCCAGCAGCGTCCTATTCTTAAAAATGGCGTCAATTAGTCGCGTAGAGATTAATGTCGTGAATAATACTAAACTACGCGCTAACGCGCAGAGTATCCTCGCCCTTACGCGTGCCGAGAGGCCTAAAAATATATCTCTAAATTATAAGCCAAAGCAGAAGGAGTTTAAGGTAAGTAGGTAGGTGCTTTATAGAGTAATATACTAGCTAACGCGCGCCTTTTCCTCCTAGGCCTTCTGCAAGAAGAAGCAGTACTATAACAGCAATACCGTTATGGAAGAAAAGCTTCTCCTTTTCCTTATTAAGGAGGTTATAGGCTGGCCACTAAAAGCGAAAAGCTATAAGGTTAGTAACAATATACCCTAGAACAAGACGCGGCTCTCCTAGCGCTTAGTTCGCGGCTATATTACGGCCCTAATAGACCTCTACTAGGCGCAGAAGGCTATAGGGATAAACAGTCACTAGTCCCTATAGGAGGATAATATTAGGGAGTACCTAAAGATTCTACAATAGAGGGATGCGCAGTGGGAAAAGGACCAGTTTGCGGACAAGGGTAGAGATATACTGCTTAACGGATATACAGAGGATAAGTTTAAGAACGTCTACCGCCAGCTATAGGCCCGCGGAGACTCCTTGCCAGAATGCTACCTTTGCATGCTTGTGGATATCCTGCTAGGCCACTATATACTTACCCACGGCGGCAATAGGCGCTCCGCTAAGATCTTAGACCTATTTACCTTTAAGTTTAAGGGCGAAGGCCCTACGCGCTATATGCCCCTAATATTTACTATATACACTAGTAAGCAGAACTAGCACAGCCGCCTTAAAACTATTAGGGCTCTATATAATAAGAAGCCGCTTATCTATATACTTAGTGGGCTAGCTTTCTACCTCCTATATTGCTAGGACCTTAGCAACGAGCCATTCCTAGACTTTAGTAAGCGGTTAGTATAGTATAATATCCGCCTAATTAAGAGCAGCGCTGGGGACTATAAGGCGGCCTTCTTGTATAACTTGTAGTAGGAGTAGGTTGCTAAAGCGTTCTAATATATTAGCGTCTTCTTATAGAAGAAAACCCATATTGGATAAAGCGCTGGCGCTAAGACGGTAGAGCTAAAAGGGGTTAGTAAGGACCAGATTAAATACGCTAGTAGGTAAAACCAGGAGTAGATAGTTGGCTATTACTTAAACTCGCTACCACAGGAGTTTATGCGGACGATAGCCGGCTATACGCTGTAGATAGGCTGCTTTAAGATTTATAGGGCAAGCGTCACCCCCCCTAATATACTACTGTTGATAATCTAGCCAGAGCTAGACGTCTAGAAGGGTTAGTTTAGCCTTTAGGTTGGCCAGATTAATAACCTTATAGCTATAGGCACTATAAACCTCCTATTCTACCTCTAGGAGGTTATCCTATAGGACTTAGTAGTCCTCTGCAAGATGTTCCTAAGTAGCCCCATATAGAACTACCCCGTCTTCTAGTATGAGGCCTATTTACCCTTTATATAGAAGGTTAAAACCTGCCTATAGCAGGTAGAAGAAGGCCCTAACTAGCTATTAATACTCTACTAGGCTATGCTAGCTATTGCGGACTGCCTAAAGACTATAAACGCCTAAAACAACTAGAGAGTATATAAAAATAACCAGAGAGTACGCGAGCTATAGGCATTAATTAACTATATAGCCAAGTCCTAGTGGGCACAGTCTTTATAGCTTTAATTGCTTACGTCTAGTAGCCTTACCTTTTAGCTTAAGGTCCCTTTAGCATAGCTACTAATAGCACGTCTACCAACAGTACGTCTACTGACGGCATATCTACTAACGGTATATCTACTAGCGCCTCTATCTATCGCGGGATTAAGCCAGTATGCGTCGGCCCGGGCAAGCGCTATAGCTTCCCCTTTGCCAGCGCCGCCGCAGCTACAGCTGTAGCCACAGCTATAGCCGCAGCTATAGCAAGGGCCTAAGTCTAAGCTTGAGCTTAAGCTCTAGCCTAAGCAGCCGCCTGTGTATTATATGTACTGCGCGGTAAAGTCCATACGGGCCCTTTAGCGCGAGTGGACTAAGGGGCTTAGAGGTAATCCTTCCGTAGTAGCGCTAGATTCTAAATAGGGTAGTAAATAGTGGGCCAGCTAGTAGAGCGAGCTTTAATAGTACTCCCTATAGCTTAAGGTTATTAAGGAGATTAAAAGGGTTATATAGGCCTAAAGGGTCAGCAAGGAAGCGGCTATATAGTAGGTTAATCTACGGTAGGAGTAAATACAGTACTCACTAGATTAGCTTTATAAATGGCTTTAAGTGGGTAGAAAAGCTGTTAAATAGTATATATCTATAGCCCCTTAGGGGCTCATTTTAGTAAGGTATAAGTTTGGTGGGGTGCTTGTATAATAGCGGCGCCTAACTTAAAATATAAATATCTTTACCAGCCTATGGCCAATTTTTACCATTCTAGTGCGAGCAGAGAGCTCTTAGCCAGCTCTACGCATAGCGCTCGACGGGTGTTAAGAGTGTTGTGTTATTAACAATTGTAGATTAATTGTGGATATAGGGTAATATCCACATGCCATTAAGCGCATGGGCCTCCTGCCTTATAAAATCTGACTTAGCTGCTAATTCAGCCACATAAAACGAACTGTGGATATACTATTGATATTATTGCGGGCTTGTTTTCTAACACCCTCCCTTAAGCTTAGTTAACAATACCGCTATATACACTGTATATAGGGGTGTAGGATTGCTTAATAAGGGTTACTAAAGCTCCTCTAAGGTAGAATAAGTGTTTGATAAGGAGTTACGCCCTCCCTAATAATGAACTGGATCTAAGGATAAAAGAATAAATAAATCTATGGAATCTAACTACGAGGAATATAGGCCTTAATATAGGCCTATATCTACGGGGTCCGGGGTGACTACTATGGATACCAAAGTAGTTGCTGCGGAGACCGAACAAGAAGGGACTCTGCTTATATAAGCAGGAAACGCATGTGGAGGACTCCTCCAGTACCATCGTCACCTAATATCTAGAGACAGCGCCTGCTTAGTAAAACGTCTCTTGAAATTTTTGGTAGCACCTCCCTATAGGTGTTTTATATTGCCTATAGAGCTCTAGAGGCCCTGTAGCCTTACCCTGTGTCTTTCCTGAAGTATGTCCATCCTTCCTACTAGTATGAGCCCTCCCTGATGTTGTGGCCGTTAGATTTGGGTGGTAGGTTTGAGTGGTGGGGTTGGTAGATTAAGGTTGAGTTCTGTTACTTGTTTTGAGGCCTTAAGGTATTGTTTAGCATACTCTCTAAGGATCTACTGATTGTGTACTGATTTCCTATTGAGGCTTAATGTAGTTAATTGAGTTTTTGCACTATTTGAAGGTGTTTAAGGAAGGCGTAGAACTGAGGACCTGTAAGAGGCTTAGTAAGGCCGTCGGCTGCTATGTTAATTGAAGTAATGTATATAAGGTTAATCCTGTTACTATTTATCTTATCTCTTACGTAGTGAAACTGGACGTTGATGTGCTTTGTTTGATTGTGTTAAACTGGATTTTTAGCCAACGCTTTTGTAGCTTGGTTATTGGTTTTGATTAAGATCCTAGCGAACTGCTCGCTCTGGTCTAGTACACCTAGTTTAGTAAGTAAAAGTTAAAGCTATGTAGCCTCTTTTACTGCAGCTGTTAGAGCCGTGTACTCTGATTAATATATTAATAGTGAAACGGTAGCTTGTAGCTTTAATTTCTATAAGATTGGTCCTCTGTTTAATATAAATACAAAGCCTAATATAGAGTGTTTTGTGGTTTTGTCTTGTCCCTAGTTGGCATTACTGAAGCTAATTAGTATAAGGTCTAGGTTCTTATTGCCTCTATAGGTAATTCCTCTATTAAGCAAGCCGGCTAGGTACTAAAGGATAAGTCTTACGGCCGTTATATGGGTAGAGGTAGGATTATGGGCGAAACGGCTCACCGTTAATACTGTAAAGGCGATATCTGGCCTTGTTTCTATTATAGGAAACATAACTGAGCTGACTATGCTCTGGCATCTTCTAATGTTGTCCTTGCTGGTAGTTTCTTGATTGGCTATGAGCTTAATTAAGTGCTTTATGGGTATTAGTAAGGTGTTAGCCTTTTGTAATCTAAAACGTTTAAGAGCTTTAATAAGGTAGGCTTGCTGTAAGAGTGTAATCTTCTTCTTTGTTTGATCTCTTGTGACTGTTATACCTAAGTAAAAGCTTATTGGCCTAAGATCTATTATTTGGAAGGCTGCTTTGAGCTCTGCTTTTGCCTAATTAACTGTTACTATATCCTTATGGATAATCTTAGTATTATTAATATAGGCAGAAATGATTAAACCTTTCTATCCTTTACTGGTGGCGAATATACTGTAATCTATGTGTAGATGGTAAAGTCTAAGTTTTTCTAGTAGAAACTTTAAGAGCGTTTTATACCAGATTTAAGGTGACTGTTTTAGTCTGTAGAGGGCCTTCTTAAGGCGGCAGACTTTACTGGCTTCTTTATAGCCTTTTGGTATAACGACGTAGAGTTCTTAATTAATTGGTCTATAGAGAAAGGCGGTTTTAATATCTATCTGTTTAATTTTAAGGTTGTGGTAGGCAGTAATTGTGAATAGAGCCCTAAAAGCTATAGGTTTTACTACTGCAGTAAAGGTCTGGTTGTAGTTGATACCGTACTGCTATAGATATCCCTTGATGACCTATCTAGCCTTGTAGCGGAGGACCTCGCTGTCCTTTCCCTTTTTAACTTTAAACACCTATTTACTAGCAAGAGGCTTATAAGGAGGCTTAAGGGAGGTAAGGTTGATAAGTTCCTATATTTAGTTCTTAATTAGAGACCCTACCTTCTCTATTATTGCTTTTATCTATTCTTTATTGTTTGGGCTGTTGATTGCTTGGTTGTATGTATAAGGCTTATCTTTGTTAATTAAGGTAGTAGATGTGTACGTTTTGAGATTGGGTGAGCCAGTATATTAAATATGGCTGGCTAGTAGAGCTATAGGATCGGCCGCGTCGCGATTGTTTAAGTAAGGGGTTTGAGGTGTAGATTAAGGAGGAAAGGTAGATAGAAGGGCTATTAGTTTGTTACCTATTTTGTTATCCTAGTTGCTTAGTAGCTTATTAATATTGTTAGCCTATTGGTTAAGGCCTTGGTCTGTACCTATGAGGCTTATAAGGAAGGCAGTAGGGTTACTTAGTAGGTTAACTCTTAATGTCTAGCGGCCTGATTAAGTAGTAGTTGTAGTAAGGTTTTTGGGTAGAGACTTAAGTCTATGGGGTAAGCTATTATAACCTTCCTTTTAATTAATTTTTTGTTGTCTTTTTCTTAATAGAGGCTTTGGCTAAGGAGTAGTAGTGTCTTCCCTCCCTTGCTTATTAGATGAGTTAACGGATTCTTCTATAAATGTAGTAGTAGTTTTTAAGCTAATATCGCCTTTGTAAATTTTAATATCTTTAAAATGCTTAATCTTCTGTTTATTTGGTAGCTAAACGTGATAGATTATCTTGCCGTTATAGCTAATTAGAACACCCTTCTTTGCTTATAGAGCGAACCTGGCTGATTTTATATAATCTTCTTTGGCTATAAGGGAGTAGATGGTAGATCCTAGAGCCCTTAGATGGTGTACTAAGGGAGGTTTACCCTTAAGCTTTTTGTAAGGTGATATGCCATTAAGAAGAGCTTTTGTAGGGTGTCTGTTTTTAATATATATAGCTATAAGGAGTACATTAGGCTATAGAAAGTCTGGTATATTGCCGGTGAGGATTATTAAGCGGGTAATCTCGGTGGAGGTTTGCTGTAAGCGCTCTGCTACTCCGTTCTCTTCCTAAGTGTATAAGGCGGTAGGTTTGAATTCTATACCTAGATCGTCCATCTAGGTGGTTGCTTTCTTGCTATGGAGCTCTGCTCTATAGTTGGTATGAATTCTAGTGATTTTGAGGTCGAATTTGGTGTGGATCTAATTGTAGTACCTCTATAAAGTACTGAGCCACTCGTTCTTTGTATAGACGGTGTAGACTGTAGTAAACCTTGTATAGTTGTTGGTAAAAGATATGTAGTATCTTTTGCCTTTAAAGCTAACGGGGGTAATAGGTCCTACTAAATCCGTATGGATAAATTGAAATGGTTATGTAGCTCGTTCCTAGGGTGTTCTATTATACCTCTTTCTGGCTTTAGATTGAGCGTAGGGCTTATAGTGTTTATTACCAATGTTGTTAAACTTAATACTAAGTTTACTTAGGTGACGTTTGAGGTTACTATAGTTAAGGTGGCTAAATTGGTGATACTAAATAGGTAGGCTTTTGTTGTTTTTAATTGTCTAGAGGATTAATTCTAATAAGTAGTTGTGCTGCCGAATTGGGTAGAGTTGTTAAACTTTAGGTGTGTATCCTATTACTTTGTTGTTGCATTTAAGTTTATAAGTCTTGTTATTAAAGAAGACGCCCATTTCCTTAAGTTGGCTTTTAGATAGTAGGTTTACTGGTAAATGTGGTACATAAAAAACATTGTATAGAGTAAGCGTACTTCCATAACTTTTATTAGGGAGTGTGGTTTATATAGAGATAGATCCTTTGCCTACTAATTAAGCTCTATAGGGACTAACTGTATCTAATAAGGTGTCGTTATTAATATAGTTAAAGAGAAGTTTATGATTCTTACAGCAGTGGACGGTAGTAGTAGTATCGTAGATAAAGTCGTACCTGCTTAGTTAGGCTTATACCACCGCTGCTACAAGCTCGCGTTATGGATTTACTTTATTTTTAACTTAATTAGAGTGTTTATTAAGCTAAATAGGTGGCCTAGTCCTCTGCTTCTTCCTTACACGGATTCTATTACCAATTCTTTATAGTGCGTTTTCTGGGTTTCTCTTTTAGTAGTCTTCTTTGGAATGCGTAGTTCTGTTATATTTTACGCAGTTAGGGTGCTTGCACGTTCCTACTGGTGCAGTCTTTCTCTTTATAGACGTTCCGTTATTTAAACGTGCTACTAGTATAGTAGAAGCTTTTTAATTAAGCTCGCTATTAAAGATGATAAGTTCCTTACCTAAGGCTTATAGGTTGGTATTTTTCTACGTCTAATTTGTTTATTAAGTTGTTTTAAACTAAGCGTAGTTGGTAGAGCTAACTCTATACAGAAGGGCCGCTTAGGCAAGAATTTTATAGTTAATAGGTTGGTCTATTTTAATAAGGCGATTAAGGTTTAATATAATATAGGAGATAAACTCCTCCACGTTCTTAAAATTTTAAATATGTTTAGTAAAGAAGGTGGCTATAATATTGGTAACAGCTGCCGGATTAAGATCCTTAAAGTGTTCTTTTAGAGCCTTCTATTTCTTAAGCGCCTATCCAGTGTTTAATATAAACGGCTTATAGATATCGCTAACGTTCTGGTTAATAAAACTGGCTGCGTAGGCTAGCTGTTCCTCGTATTTCTTCCGTTCTTTTACTAAGTTAGCTAGCTTAATTTTTAGCTGTTTAACAGTAAAGCCTAAGTCTACCCATTTCTCTTTAATTGACTTGATTGTAGGAAGAAGCTATAGTGGGTTATTAAGGACCCACTTAATGTTTTTAGCTTGGAGGTGGTTTTATATATTAATACTAAACATTAGCCAGTCTTTCTGTCTAACGAGCTTTTGGATAGAGGCTTGGGTAGTACGTTTGTTGCTTATATTAATAAGGCTTATAGGTAGTTTATAGTAGGCAGTCTGTAGGCCTTATTATAACAATATTATTAGATTTATTTCCTTTGTAAGGAGTGTATATATAGTATAAGTTTTGACTTAATATATTCCTTAGCCAGTATAGGCAGTTCTAATAAGCTTCTTCTAATCCGCTACTAATACGGTTATTATAAGGCTTTATTCTTAAAACTTTATCGTTCTATAATAACGATAGTAAGGTTATCTACTAAATATAAGGTATCCTCCTAAGCCTTTAGTGCCGCTGTTTGTCACGGGCTGTATTAGGCTTGTCCTTGGTAGGATCCTTTTGTTATATTTAGCGTAGAGTCCGTTGTTGGCAGCTACGTAGCCGCTTGTTGTAGGTTTTTGGCGTTATAAGTTGGTTAAATGTTTAACGACTTTTTAACGCCCGTACGGTGATATTGCGATAGCAATTATTGTGAATAATAAAGTAATTAGGTTTAGCTCGTTAGGCGCGAACCTAGGCTTATAACCTGTTGAAATAAGGTTATTAGGGCTAAAACTCTATGCATTGCTTATTTTCTATATAGGTGGTTGAAGAGATTTTAAGGAACTTTAACCGGCGGTCGAAGTTCTCTGATTGGTCAGATTCCTGCCAAGAGGTTCTCCCAAGTCTTATTACGTGATATCGTTGCGGGCTTGTTTTCTAACAGTTATATTGCGAGCTCACTTATTAATTGCTGCAAGAGGCTAAATCAACTCTTCTCTCTATCTATAACTAATTAAAGAAGCTCGTAATAGTCGTCTGCTTTACTCGCGCAACTTGACGGCCTTTAAATTACTCTCTCTGCCTTTATAAGAGCTGTAATTAGAGTCTTATTACCCTCCTCTTGCTACCCCTTATAGAGCTTAAGGCGCTCTAGTGCATCTAAAGCCTTATTAAGCTTAATAACTTATGGCTTAACTTTATTATCGCTTTCTTTATTATCTGGCGTATTATATAAGGGCGTTAAAATTAATTAGTAAAAAGGCGAGTAGTGTCTCTCTGAGGTTTTCCAGGGTTCTTACGGCAGTATACCCGGATCTACTGCCTCTTACGCTCTAAAATACTATAGCGGCGAAGGCACTTAAGGTCCTTAGACTTCGCCATTGTATAGGGCAAGAGGGGTGTTAAATTAATGAATATTAATGGCAGTGGTGCTAGTTTATAGGCTTAAGGGTAAGGGGTTAATGCATAGCGCTAAATTGCCCCTATAATAATTTATAGATATACATTTACTAGTTGGTTAAACTATAGATTAATAAAGCAGATGTATACAGTTAACCTCCATTAAGAATTAAGCAATTCCGTTAAAGAATAGTTGTTTCTGATTCTCCGGGGCAATTAACCTCCCATTGGGCGCCCAAATTAGCTCTAAAAATAGTGTTTCCAACATTATAATTGTTCGCGCTATACCGTTCTTATATGAGAGAGCTTTGAATATAATGGCGTATTAAATTTGAACGTAAAGCCTTATACGCCTTATAGTAAAATCAACTGTTCCTGGCTATTGACCGGTATACTGTAGATGAATGGTGTATCAAGATAACGTTAAAACGCGGCTTTACTGTATACGCATACCACTAGGTTACAATTTGGAAGGCTAGAGGGAAGGATATTATATAAAAAGAGCATTCACCTTTAAGTTGTAGAGTCGTAGCTACCTAACCAACCTAAACCTAGGATATACTATCTTTTATATACTTTTCGTAATGAATCCTGTAATATAACCTGGGTCTCCAACGGTAATTTGCTTGGTTAAGTTAGATCTAGGACCTCAAGCCGCCTTATTATCTAATCCATCACACCCACACACCTATTAAGCCGACCCTCCGCTCCCTGCTTCCCTCTCTTCCCACGGTGGATGTAGTCTCCAGTCCCTCTTTCCGTGTTCCAGCACCCGACGCTTGATATCCTTAAGCTTTTCATATTCAGCATGAGACGAAAAGAACTCCCGCTTGTCCAAATTATTCACAGTTCTCTGGATCTTTGCTAGTGCCGCATCTGCTTTCCTCATCCTCTCCTCCACCGTGTCCCTGCTATACGGTTTCACGTCCCGAAGGCCCCAAATCTTGAGGTCGAGAGCGTACCGGTATCGGATAAGCTCGCGCAACTCTCGGAACTCCTCGACCGTGACCTTTTGTCCCTTGGTTCGAGAGAGGGGCAGATCGCCGTCTTTTGGTTCCGGTGTAAGAACCCCGTTTGACTTCCGTGGCTTGAACAGCTTTGAAAGGCGCATGGTGGTAAAGGATATTCCTCGCTATGAGGTAGGTCAGGGATGGCAGGGCGTTGCTGTGCCAGATTGTGCCACGTACCTCTTATCCTACGGAGTTTGGGCAAGGCTGGCACGAGTTTCAGCGGCCCACTAGCCCCGTCTCTGGTTGGGGGGACCTTACTTCACTCAATATGAAGATACTTGTCCTATAGAAACTGTACCACGGCTTAGCGATGCGCGAATCGCGCAGACTTCGAGCGAGGAGCTAGGGAAGAGAAGTCTCTGGGGAAGCAGAGATGGTTCAGTGAGGAGGCGCTTTAGCTAATAGGTGTACGCCTCTTCTTGGCCAATAGCGCCACCCATATCTTCAGGTAACGTAGGTGATACGTATGTATATATGTATGTATATTCTATTATGGCCATGCACTAACTAGGGTATAGGCCGTTATAGAGCGCTAACTAAATACTTCCTGCTATTAATATGTATGCTCTAGTTTAGAAGCTAACTATAAGAACTATATATCTATTACCTAACATTATACTTAACCAAGGAAATAAAGGAAAGAAATGCGTTACTATTAGAAAAAAAAAGGTTGGAGTTTAGAGGCGAGCCCAAGTAAGTAGTTTTTGGCGCCTTATGTCCGTAGGGCTATTCCAGCGTTGTGCGCTTCTTGATTGGCGACGCACCAGTAGAGGCATATGTAGAGGAGGCTTGCGGTGTATTTGGTTAGATAATTAGAGAAGGAATTCTTAAGAGTCTTTATTTATTAATGTTGGCTTCTATACTCTCTGCATTTTATACGCTTAAGTGTAAACATCTAGTCTCCTTTATAAATTTAATTATAGCTTTAACTACGCTAATGTCTGGCTTCTAGCGCTTAATTGGGCTGTTAATATTCCTGCCTTCTTCTTATCTATATAAGTAGCCTCCTAATGCATATAATAGGTCCCTAAATTAATCTCTATGCTGCTCTCTTAGTTTAATTCTTTGCTATACCCACCTCCTATAAAAGAAGAGGAAGTACTGTATTGATTCTATAAGCCCGTAGTTATATAACGCCATCTCTAATATATTAATTTTGTGGAGATATTCCTTTAAAAATAACTTGCTAGTCTATAGCTGCGTAAGGATAGTAGCTTCTAAGCTAATTAGCTGCTAGTATAATCTTATAGCCTTTCTAAGGTAGAGTGCTGTATTAATCTTCCTTATAAACTTACCTATATTAGATCTTCCCGCTAGAAGCGGTTCTATTGTTATCTTAGCTCTTTTTAATACTTACGTTATAAGGTACTATAGGAGGCCGTCTCTTTATAGTAGCTCCTTACTCTTTGGTCTTATTACTGCTTTAGTAAGCTTATTGGCCTTCTTATTTCCTATAAATCCTAAATAGCCTAAAATCTAGTATAGTATGACATTGTTTAGCTAAAGCTTCTTTAAGATATCTGTAACTACTTCCTAGTAGGCTTTAGCCTTCCAGCTCTGTACTAATAGTAACACTAATTATAAGTTAGAGAATATTCTTATACTAGAAGCAGGTATTGGAAAACCTACTTAGTTAATAGCCGTATATATAGGGTTCTATAGCTAGTTGGCTGCCTTACTAATTACTAGAAGCTCTGTAAGGTGAGCATTAGCTTAATTAGAGCTTACCACTGTTTTTAAAAGTATTACTTTAAATGGTATAGCATATATGCTAATTCCTGCCCTGCCATTATAAACTAATATATTAATATATATGTTAACCTGTCCTGGCTTATAGTCTTTAATAATAGCTTAAGTATGCTCTTTATCCTTATATATTACTACATTAGGCTTAGCCACCTATGGCGGGTATATATATAGTTTAACCTCTAGCACCCCATTTACCTAGACATCCATGCATATCTTTACTATCCTCTAGAGCGGCAATTAGTGCCGTCTATAGAGCCTCTGTCTTTAAATTATTTAATAAGGATATAATTTACCTAGTTTATAGATTGATACCTAGAATGTGATGGCCTGGTTGCATAGCCTTTGCTTAAGAGGAAGTAGGCTGGCTTCTACCTTTACTATTAGCAAAGCAATAGTACGGAACCCCCTAATAATAGCTTATGCCATAATCCTCTGCGCCTACTAGAGAAGCTATATTAACTCTTATATTGTAAGCGGGTACTATATTAGTAATATATAGTCTGCTACTAGTAGGACTAAGCTCTTAGCTAGCTGCTTAACGCTCTTAGACTGCAGTCCCTTTAGTCTACGCAACGCTAGCGCCACCTTAGTGGCTTTGCCTGCCTTATTTACTCGGTATGCCTTAAACCTTAGCTCCTTATTAAGAATTACCCTAAGGATTTTAATATCCTGTGTTAGAGGGATTCCTTTTCCTTTAAATTAAAGTGGTATGGTAGCATCCCTGCCTGCTTCTTTATATCTAGTAAGGTGGATAAATAATATTTTCTTTGCTTTAAATTAAGCTCCACTAGTCCTTTCTTATTTCTTAAGCATCGGTATAATCTTACCCTAGATAATCTGCGTATTTTCCTCTACTATAGGGCCTATAACCTATACTGAGTAGTTGTTAATAAAGGCTATAGAGCTGCTATTTTTAGGTGCGCTTTGTATAAGATCCGCGTTAAAGAATAGAAAGAGTATTAGGGCTAGTGCTAATCCCTATAGGAGACCCGCCTATAGAAGCGCCTGTACCTCTAATATATATCTGTTAACTAGGATATAGGCTTAATAGTTTATATAAAAGTCCTATACCTATTATATAATTGTCTAAGGTATCTGTTACTGCTATAATCTCCTAGTTTCTGGCTTAATAGCCACGTTATTATATACACCCTTAACATTAAATAATACTAGGGATAGTGTTTTTTTCCCTCTTTATGCTCTAAATACGTTCTTGCAGAGATATAATAATGTATATATTATTAACCTTTGCTTCCTAGCTCCAAAATATATCTTAAGTAGTAGGCTGTATTCCTCTACTAGGTATATTATCCTCTCTGCTACTAGCAATTTAAGTGCTTTTCCCAGCATTAGGAGGAGGGAGATTGGCCTATAGTTATTTGCTACTGTATAGTCCCCTTACTTTAGCTTTTATAGCGGCACAATCTTTACTACCTTCTATTTATATAGTACCTTTCCTGTCTTAAGTAATTTAGTAAAGAGAGTGGTAATCTTACTACTTAGTACAGGCTATAGCTCTCGCTATACCCTAGCTAGTAGGCTGTCCCTTCTAGGAGCCTTATCTAGGCTAGCCCTAAGCACAGCTACTTTAACCTTGTGTTTAGCGATAGGCTCCCACAGTAATTGGTTATAGTTAGTTATAGCCTCCTCTTCTTGTTTATACAGTAGCAGGACTAGAAAGAATGCCTAGAGTAGTTCTTTTGTAATATTATAGTTCTTTATAATAACCTCTCCCTGTCCTCTAGCCCTCTTAATTAATAGTATTCTAGCAAACACGGATATAGCCTGCGGATTAAGATATTTTAACACTTTTTATATATTGTTACTATTACTAAGGAACTCGTCCTAATGGAGCTTTCTATATCGCTAAATGGTCCTATAGAAGAGCTTCTTCGCTTTTACTGTAACATTATATAGCTTAGGGTTGTCCCTTTCTTGCCTCTGTATTATACTGTTCCTATTTCTCTAGTATGTATATAACTTCCTTAGCGTTGTAAGGTCTTTGTTCCACTATCTTTTTATATATAGTAATGGCTTAGCCCGCTAGCAGTGCGCTTTAAGGGCTTTATTAACCTACCTATTAAGGCAGTTAACCATTTTGTCTACCTCTTCTATAGGGAATCCCATCTCTTTCTGTCTCTCTATGTCTTCCCAAATCTTGTCCCAGTTTGCATTCTTAATAAGCAGCCTCTTATGGCTTTTCTACGTGTCTGTGTTAACCTAGAAGCTAGTATAGATGGCTCTATAGTCTAATCTGTACTTATACTCCTAGATAGCGCACTTTACTAGTTTACTTGCCAGGCCTAGGGTTGCAAGTATAAGGTTAATTGTTAATATTTGCCCCGCGTTGCTCTTAAACGTAGGTACTTCTATTAAAAGCAGGCTCTAGAGTAACCGGTCTGCTATAAAGTTAATAATTAGCGCGCTTTCTTCCTGCGTTAATGTGGTACTAATGTAACTCCCTTTCTATAGCGGGTTGTGCTGATTAAAGTCGCCTATAGTTACTACCTTGGTATATAGGTTGCGCAATAGTTTACCCTAGATTAGACTATTAATTATCTCTAGCCTACTAGAGAGCTCCTCTAAATTCTCTTCCTTAGTTCTCCTTAAATATCTATCTAGAATGTATACCGATATAATTAAAAGTCTCCTTTAGCCGACGTGCGCCACTACTACTGTAATGTCTGCTAAATCTACCTATAGCTGTGTAGCTGCTAGCTCTCTAGATACCTAGATATATAACCTAACTAAGGGTACCGCTGCCTCCTGCCTATTAGGACAAACCTTATCTACTAGGAATTTAAGCCAGCTAGTACTACTTCCCTATTTAAGAGAAAGCAGTAAGGCTCCTGGCCTAGAATAAAGTGGAAGTCCGCTAGCGCTTTATTGTTATATAGCGCATGCTGTACTTCCCTACACTTTTTTATATTTGCCTAGATAATCCAGAGTTCTCTATTTATAGCGCTGTTGTGTAAAAATCCTGTCTATCTCTTTCTTATATACTGGGTATTTATAGTGTAAGGCTTAGTAAGGACCCTAATAGTTTATGCAGTGTAAGTTAACTGTCTTATACTAGAGATAGCCTTCCCGCCTATATATTTTGCACGTATTAGGTTGCGTGTAGTCTTTAGCCCTATATCTAAACCTTCTGTATTTATAGTATACTACTAGGGTGTGTTGCTCCTTAAATGGTAATATAATAATTGCACCTCCCCTAAATAATATATTGTTTGATATAAGCAGCTTCTCTATATCCTTCTTTATTGCTGCTTTAATAATTACTAACGCGTGCTAGCCACGCAGCCTTAGATATTTAAGCTATCTTATTATATATACCTCTACACTATTCTCTACCCTAAAGCGCTCTATGGCTAACTTACTTACTTTTTCGCTGTTAATGTTTATTGCTAGAGGTACTTTAACCCAGTCCGCCTTAACTGCGTACCACTTAGGTCTAATAAGCCTTGCCCTAGAAATGTGCGGTTTAAGCTATTAAGTAGTTGTCTGCCTAAACGCAGCTTCTTTGTCTTTTTCTACTAAGAATCTAATAATCCTCGCGCTGTTACTTGTTTGCTATACGCGGAAGTCCTTAAGTATAGCTCCTATAAGCCCATTAATATCCTTTATGCCTTGTGCAATGGTTTACTTTACTACTTTAGTAGTAGCTACCTTCTCTATTGCCTCTAAACCTACTTAGCTAACGTCTATTACTAGCTGCTAATTAGGTTCCCTGGAGTTCCTAGCGCTTATTATTTATAGTAAGGTTATCTCTAACCCTGCTATGCCTCCACTGGCCGCTACTAATACCTATAATTATGTTAGAGCTAGGGGAGTGTTTAGTTACGCTTATAAGGACTAGATAGCTTTCTAGAGATTAGTATTTTACTTTTTAAGGCTTTGCTGTTCTAATTTAATGTCTACTAGTTTATTTCTAATGCTCTTAATAATGCTATTCTAGTTTGTAATAATATAGCTCTGCTAAGCTATAGTTTCTTTAAGGCTCTTAATAAGTTAACAAAATTTGTTATAACTAATACCTCCTCCTTTATGTTTGGGTGAGGTAGAGACTCTTACTATAGGGAATAGAGGCAGTATATACTACGTAGTTTGTAGTCTGGTTTGTAGTGTGGTTGTCTACTGTTTAAACTATACTAATCTTTAAGCGGCTTATATCCTTAGCAACTGCTAGGCCTCTTGCACCTTTGCGCTTGGTTTCTTTATACATCCTCTTAGTGGGGCTGCTAGCGGTTCCAAAGGTGGTGTTGCTAATACGCGTTTAGGGGTTAAAGCAGCCATTGGGGCTTTGGGGCTTTGTTTAGTGGGCCGCAGGGGCTGCCTTGCAGTGGGAACTAGCTAAACAAAAGACTAGGATTTGATTAAAAGAATATCTAAGATAAATATCCTCCTCCGTAGACCCTTAACAAGGGTATGGCTCTTACATAGGTGATACATATGTATGTATGTATATATATTCTATTATGGCTATGCACCATCTAGGGTATGGGCCGTTATAGAGCGCTAACTAAATACTTCCTGCTATTAACATGCTTGCTCTAGTTTAGAAGCCAATTATAAGAACTATATATCTATTACCTAACACTATGCTCAACTAAGGAAATAAAGGAAAGAAATGTGTTACTATTAGAAGAAAGCCAGAGTTTAGAGGCAAGCCTAAGTAAGTAGTTATTGACGCCTTGTGTCCATAGGGCTATTCCGGCGTTATGCGCTTCTTAATCGGCGACGCACTAGTAGAGGCATGTGTAGAGGAGGCTCGCGGTGTATTTAGTTAGAAAATTGGAGGAGGAATTTATAAGAGTCTATGCTTATTACCGTTAACTTCTATATTTTCTGTATCTTATACACTTAAGTGTAAATATTTGGTCTCCTTTGTAAATTTAATTATAGCCTTAACTATGCTAATATCTGGCTTCTAGCGCTTAATTAGGCTGTTAATATTCCTGCCTTCTTTTTGTCTGCGTAAGTAGCCTTCTAGTGCATATAATAGATCCCTAAATTGATCTCTATGCTACTCTCTTAGTTTAATCCTCTGCTGTGCCCACCTCCTATAAGAGAAGAGGAAGTGCTGTATTAATTCTATAAGCCTGTAGTTGTATAACGCTGTCTTTAATGCATTAATTTTGTGAAGATATTTCTTTAGAAATAACTTACTAGTCCATAGCTGTGTAAGGATGGCAGCTTTAAAGCTAATTAGCTACTGGTATAATCCTATAGCCTTTCTAAGGTGGAGTGCTATGTTAATCTTCTTTATAAACTTGCCTGTATTAGATCTTCCTACTAGAGGCAATCTTGTTATTATTTTAGCTCTTTTTAGGGCTTGCGTTACAAAGTACCATAGGAGGCCGTCCCTTTGTAGTAGCCCCTCGCTCTCTAGTCTTGTTGCTGCTTTAGTAAGCTTATTGGCCTTTTTATTTCCTATAAATCCTAAGTGGCCTGGAATCCAGTATAGTGTAATATTGTTTAGCTAAAGCTTCTTTAAGATCTCTGTAACTATTTCCTAGTAGGCTCTAGCCCTCTAGCTTTATACTAATAGCAATGCTAATTGCGAGTTGGAGAATATTCTTATACTAGCGGCAGGTATTAGAAAACCTGCTTGGTTAATAGCCGTATATATAGGGTCCTACGGCCAGTTAGCTACCTTGCTAATTGCTAGAAGCTCTATAAGGTAGGCATTAGCCTAATTAGAGCTTACTACCGTTTTTAAAAGCGTTGTTTTAGATAGCGTAGTATATATACCAACTCCTACCCTGCCATTGCGCACTAATATATTAACGTATATGTCAACTTGCCCTGGCCTATAGTCTTTAATAATAGCTTAAGTATACTCTTCGTCTTTATATATTACTACGTTAGGCTTAACCACCTATGGCAGGTATATATATGGTTTGACCTCTAGCACCCTATTTACCTGGACGTCCTTGTATATCTCTACTATTCTCTAAAGCGGCGATTAGTGCTATCTATAGAGCCTTTGTCTTTAAATTATTTAATAAGGATATAATTTGCCTAGTTTATGGATTGATACCTAGAATGCAATAGCCTGGTTATATAGCCTTTGCTTAAAAGGGAGCAAGCCAGCTTCTACCTCTGCTATTAGTAGAGTGACGGTGCGGAACCCCCTAATAATAGCTTATACCATAATCTTCTGCGCCTGCTAGAGGAGCTGCTTTAACTCTTATATTATAAGCGGGTACCATATTGGTGACGTGTAGTCTGCTATTAGTAGGACTAAGCTCTTAGCTAGCTGCTTAACGCTCTTAGACTGCAGTCCCTTTAATTTATGCAATACTAGCGCTACCTTAGTGGCCTTACCTGCCTTGTCTACTAGGTGTGCCTTAAACCGTAGCTCCTTATTAAGAATCACCCTAAGGATTTTAACTTCTTATGTTAGGGGGATTTCTTTTCCTTTAAATTAGAGCGGCGTGGTAGCGTCCCTACCCGCTTCTTTATATCTAGTAAGGTAGATAAATAATATTTTCTTTACTTTAAATTAAGCTCCACTAGTCCTCTCCTATTTTTTAAGCATTGGTATAATCTCGCCCTAGATAATCTACGTGTTTTCCTCCGCTATAGGGCCTATAACCTATGCTAAGTAGTTGTTGACGAAGGCTATAGAGCTGCTATTTCTAGGTGCGCTTTGTATAAGATCCACGTTAAAGAATAGAAAGAGTATTAGGGCCAATGCTGATCCCTATAGGAGACCTGCCTATAGGAGCGCCTGTACCTCTAATATATATCCGTTAACTAGGATGTAGGCTTAACGGTTTATATAAAAGTCCTATACCTATTATATAATCGTCTAAGGTATCTGTTACTACCGTAATATCCTAATTTCTAGCTCTATAGCTATATTATTATACGCGCCCTTGATATTAAATAATACTAGAGATAACGTCTTCTTTCCTTTCTATGCTCTAAATACGTCCTTATAGAGATATAATAGCGTATATATTGTTAACCTTTACTTTCTAGCTCTAAAGTGTGTCCTAGGTAGTAGGCTGTGTTTCTCTACTAGGTATGCTATCCTCTTCACTACTAGTAATTTAAGTGCTTTTCCTAGCATTGGAAGGAGGGAGATTGGCCTATAGTTGTTTGCTACTGTATAGTCCCCCCGCTTTGGCTTCTATAGTGGTATAATCTTTACTACCTTTTATTTCTGTGGTACTTTCCCTATCTTAAGTAATTTGGTAAAGAGAGTGGTAATTTTACCGCTTAGTATAGGCTATAGCTCTTGCCATACCCTGGCTAGTAGGCCGTCCCTTTTAAGAGCCTTGTCTGGGCTAGCCCTAAACACAGCTGCCTTAACCTTATATTTGGCAATAGGCTTTTATAGCAATTAGTTATAGCTAGTTATAGCTTCCTCCTCTTATTTATATAGTAATGGGACTAGAAAGAATGCCTAGAGTAGTTCTCTTATAATATTATAGCTCTCCGTAATGACCTCTCCCTATCCTTTAGCCTTCTTAATTAGCGGTATTCTAGCGAACGTGGATATAGCTTGCGGATTAAGGTATTTTAACGCTTTCTATATATTATCACTGTTACTAAGGAATTTGTCCCAATAGAGCCTTTTATATTACTAAATAGTCCTGTGGAAGAGCTTCTTTACTCTTACTACAACATTATGTAGCTTAGGGTTATCCCTTTCTTGCCTTTATATCGCACTATTCCTGTTCCTCTAGTATATATATAACTTCCTTAGCGTTGTAAGGTCTTTATTCCACCATCTTTTTATATACAGTAATGGCTTGGCCCGCTAGCAGTATGCTTTAAGGGCTTTGTTAACCTACCTATTAAGGCAGTTAACTATTTTATCTATATCTTCTATAGGAAATTTTATTTCTTTCTATTGCTTTACATCTTCTCAAATCTTGTCCTAGTTTGCATTTTTAATAAGCAACCTCTCCTAGCTCTCTTGCGTGTCTATATTAACCTAGAAGCTAGTATAGATAGCTCTATAGTCTAATCCGTACTTATACTCCTAGATGGCGCACTTTGCTAGTTTACTTACTAGGCCTAGGGTTATAAGTATAAGGTTAATTATTAACATTCGCCCCGCGTTGCTCTTAAATATAGGTACTCCTACTAGAAGTAGGCTCTGGAGTAACTGGTCTGCTATAAAGTTAATAATTAGCGCGCTTTCTTCCTATGTTAATGTGGTACTAATATAGCTTCCTCCCTATAGTAGATTATGCCGATTAAAGTCGCCTGCGATTACCACCTTGGTATATAGGTTATGCAATAGTTTACCCTAGATTAAACTGTTAATTATTTCTAGCCTACTAGAGAGCTTATTTAGATTTTCTTTCTTAGTTCTCCTTGAATATCTATCTAGAATATATACTAACATAATTATAAGTCTCCTTTAGCTGACATGCGCTACTACTGCCGTAATGTCTGCTAAATCTACCTACTGCTGTGTAGCTGCCAGCTTTTTAGACGCCTAGATATATAACCTAACTGGGGAAAACCACTGCTTCCTACCCATTAGGACGAACCTTATCTACTAGGGATTTAAGCCAGCTAGCACCACTTCCCTATTTAAAAGAAAGCAGTAAGGTTTCTAACCTAAAATAAAGTAGAAGTCTGCCAACGCTTTATTATTATATAGTGTATACTGCGCTTCCCTACACTTCTTTATATTTGCCTAAAGGATCCAGAGTTCTCTATTTATAGCGCTATTATGTAAAAATCCTGTCCATCTCTTTCCTGTATACTGGGCATTTATAGTATAAGGCTTAGTAAGAACCCTGGCAATTTATGCAGTGTAGATTAACCACCTTATACTAGAGATAGCCTTCCCGCCTATATATTTCGCACGTGTTAGGTTATATATAGTCTTTAGCCCTATGTCTAAACCTTCTGCATTTATAGCATGCTATAGGGGTGCGTTGCTCCTTAAATAGTAATATAATAATTGCACCTCTTCTAAATAACATATTATCTAATATGAGCAGCTTCTCTACATCCTCTTTTGTTGCTACTTTGACAATTACTAATACATGCTGGCTGCGCGGCCTTAGTTATTTAAGCCATCTTATTATATATACCTCTACACTATTCTCTATCCTAAAGCGCTCTATAGCTAACTTACTTACTTTTCCGCTATTAATATCTATTACTAGAGGTACTTTAACCCAGTCCGCCTTAACTATATACCACTTAGGTCCAACAAGCCTTGTCCTAGGGATGTGCGGTTTAAGCTATTAGGCAGTTATCTGCCTAAATATAGCTTCTTTGTCTTTTTCCACCAAGAATCTAATAATGCTCGCGCTGTTACTTATTCGCTATATGTGGAAGTCCTTAAGTATAGCTCCTATAAGCCTGTTAACATCCTTTATGCCTTATGCAATAGTTTGCTTTACTACTTTAGTAGTAGCTACCTTCTCTATTGCCTTTAAACCTACTTAGCTAATATCTATTACTAGCTGCTAATTAGGTTCCTTAGAGTTTCTAGTGCTTATTATTTATGGCAAAGTTGTCTCTAGCCCTACTATGCCTTAACTGGCCGCTACTAATGCCTATAATGGAGCTGAAGGAGTGTTTGGTTGCGTTTATAAGGACCGGATAGCTTTCTGGAGTTTAGTATTTTGCTTTTTAAGGCTTTGCTGTTCCGATTTAATGTCTACTAGTTTATTTTTAATACTCTTAATAATGCTATTCTGGCTTGTGATAATATTGCTCTACTATACTATAGTTTCTTTAAGGCTTTTAATAAGTTGACAGAATTTATTATAATTAATACCTCCTCCTTTACGTTTGGGTGAGGTGGAGACTCTTACTGTAGGGAATAGAGGCAGTATATACTGCGTAGCTTGTATTCCGGTTTGTGGTGCGGTCTGCTGTTTAAACTATACTGATCTTTAAGCGGTTTGTGTTCTTAGTAACTGCTAGGCCTCTTATACCTTTGTGCTTGGTTTCCTTATACGTCTTATTAAAGCTACTGGCGGGTCTAGAGGTGGTGTTGCTGATATGTGTTTAGGGGTTAAAGCAGCCATTAGGGCTCTGGGGCTTTATTTAGTAGGCTATAGGGGCCGCTTTGCAGCAGGAACTAGCTAAATAAAAGACCAGGATTTGATTAAAAGAATGTCCAAGATAAATATCCTCCTCTTTTAAAAGTTATCGATTTTCAAGGTTTGCTCGTGTCTCACGTAGGTGATACAAGGGGGTAACATAAGCGGGCCAGCTGCCCTCCCTACTAGCGCTTCCTGCTAGTGCTTACATTGCCACATTGCCACATTAAAAACAGTGCTTATTCAGTATTTTGTGTTGGCCACAGAGGTAGCTTTACTGTAGAGGTGCGACGGGCGCTATTCGACATCGGTATTAGTCTAGTTTTAACCTGTATCATTACTCTCTAGGGACCCCTATAGGAGGTTAATTCTCTTATATATATTAGGGCTCTTAGAGCCACCTTAAATAAAATAGACTACTTAATTAATTCTGTGTCTCTACCTATTAGCTAGCTTATGTTATTCGTGATACCTACCTGGCTAAAAGTTATAAGCCCGGTAGCCTTCTAAGTAGACAAATACCACTAAGCCGCTTTGAGCATAGTTTGTCACAAAATATCGCGTCCTTTACGCGTAAGCGCGTCTCTTTACGCAACCTCTCCCAAACCTCGAGAAAAAAGCCACTATAGCACCTATAACTATGGACTCTACTAATCCTCTTTTACTGACCCAAAAAGACTGGCCTTTATAGTTTTAATTTATCCGTTAAGAAGTAAGTTTTGCAAAGATCTGGGACTATGTTGACCCAGATAAGACGGAAGAAGAAATTAAGGAAAACACTAAGCCGGACATACCTTCGATAGCAGTAGCTCCTGTAGCAACTGTAGCAGCTCCTGTAGTACTAGTAGCAATTCCAGCATCTACTGGGACAGCTACACCTAGGTTATTGAGTGAGCAAGGACAATAAACTTAGCAATCTGTAGAGATATAGAGAATGCTTTTTAAGCTCTATAAGCTCCAACGATAGGATTACCTAAAGCGGGAAGAGAAGCTCTACACCTTTACAGTACTCTTGCATGCCACTATGGGCACCACTTCTCTGGGTATCTTAAAAACCTTAACACACTATATTTAATTCTAAGATAACTAAAGAAGGTAGCAAACCTATTTTAAGTTATGTTGTAGTAAATGGTACTAGACGATCTTAAGAAACGGAAATAAAGGCCTAAACGTCAGACTCTAGAATCTTAGCTTTAGCTTTATATTACTATTATACAGAATAGCAAAGTGCTAGAGGAAGGGTTAATAGAGGTAATAAAAAGCAGCCTTATACGAGCCTTTATTTAGGACTATAAGGAGATCTGTCTAGCTCTCTATTATGCCTTTATTTAAAAGGTAGCGAAGAGGTTAGAGAAGCTTAAAATGGTAATAATAATTAAGAAATTTAACCTACTCTATAAGCACCCAAATTCTAGACGTAACACCCATACTATACTCTTAGGGCAGCCATTTGTAGATTCTATAACGTTTACTACCCTAGTACCTTCTTAATTACCTAAGATAAAGTATTATACTTATAGTTTACCTATAAGTTAAAGAATTACAAGTAACTATTTTAGTCTCTTAAGGTCCGAACTTTATACTAAATAATAGTTATTTAAGGAATTTCTAAGAGTGGCTTAAGGTCTCGATAAATAAGCAGTATTATAACAAAAGGGTTAAGTAGATTAAGAAGAAAGGTCCTAGGTTAAGAATATCTCTTTTAGCTTTATCTACTGCTAAAAAAATTAAGGATTTAGACAGGCCCTAAGTTATAGTAGTTACTATAATGACATCCTTTTTATTATTAATATTATTATAGGATTATCTAGATATGTCTTTAATTAATGCCTAAGGATATAACATTATAGTAAACACCCACTTCTATAATAATATTAGGTATTTCTATGACCTTAAGCTATATATATCTATAGCAATAGCTAGAGATGTGTGACGGGCTTATATAAATACTTCTAAACCAAAGCTTGTAGATTGCTACTATATAAGAATACTAAGCTAAGGAGAAGAAGAAGTCTATTAGAGACTAGTAAGATATAAAGGGGTTGCTAAGGCGCTAGTAGTAAGTAAGCTAATATAGTGTTAGCAGAATATAGTAGGGTTTAGCAGAATTTGGTAAAATGCCCAGAAAGTAGCAGGTAACGCGCTCTATAAGGGCTCGAAGAGGCTTTAGGGAAGATTTAAAGGAATAATATAAATTCTATCTAAATCTATGGGTATATAGCTCTTGTAGAGTATAAGACATTACGTAAAGAAGAGAAAGGAATATAGGAAACTTGTAACTAAATATTTAAGGTCTTGGCAGTAGACGTATAGGCATAAGCCTATGCGGATTTTAATAGGTTTTAACTAAATTTTATTATATTAGTAGAATTTAGTGGAATTTAATCAAGTTGGCGGAAATTAGCGGAAATTAATTAACTTTAGCAGAATTTGGCAGAATTTAATTAAAGCGTTGGAATTTATCTATTAAGTGTTTTACCGAGATATTCCTACTATAACTGGGCTAGTCCCGTTATAGTACCCCCCCCCTTTAGCCAAAGGTCTAAAACAATTTAAATTAGTTGAGAATTTATAACTTATCGCGTTATAAGCGTTGTAGTATATTTTAAGTTCTTTTTAATTTCGAGTTTCCTACTATTATATTTCATATATTCGTGTTAAGTAGCAATTATTTACCTTTATATTATGTCTATCTAGCTAAAGTAGGCCGCAAAGGATAGTCCTTATAGAATTCTTTTACTAGGGAAGGCGCGTTGGCCTTAATCTAGTTATAGGTTTCCTAAGTTTATATTTTATATCCTTCCCACTTAATAAGAAGTTTAAATTATTTAGATTATATTTTTTATTATATATTGTTAATCAAGTTAATAAAATAAGAACCGTTACCGTTATTAACAATTATAGAAGGTAGCGGCGGAATTTCGCGAGTTATAGGATTATCTTTTAAAGGTTGCAATAAGCTTACGTAAAAGGTTAGGTGTATTTTTTTTTAGTCGGCAGTTTAAGCTTATAGGCGTATAGGCTCAGTTTTTTCTTAATTTAATATAGGCCCATAAACTTCTAATTAAGTTTCTTTAAAGGCCGTTAAGTTTTTAGGTTTTATATACTTAGGTAAGCTATATTACCTTCCTTAAAGTCCCATATGGGAGCTTATTCTTTATTCGCATGCTATTTCTATAACGTTTAAGCATATATTAATTTACTTCGTAATAGTTCCGTTAACTGCTTTATTTAATTAGCGAAGTTATACGCGTTAATTAACTGAATCCGTTTAATTATAGGTCCTATTATATTAATTTTAGGTTATCCCTTAGGCTGGTACAATTCGTCCTACCGTTATTAATAAGAGCTAGCCAATAGAATTAATAGGATCAAGGCTCCGTTGACCATACACGTATTTTTAATTCTGGTGTTCGCGCACGGTCCAACTCTCGTAGGACGCTACCAGCCGAAGGGATAGTTTAAATCCAAGTTAAGGGTCTTATCCGTAGGTTGCGTAAAATAGCATTACGCCCGTTAATACGTTTATTATATTATTTGCAGTAAACTTAGCTAAGGGTAGCTATTTTTCCCAGTCGTCTTATAGGTAAGAGTAGTATATTTATAAGTATTATTCTATAATTATGTTTATAATTTCGGTTTAACTATCTATCTCTAGATAAAATGCAGTTAAGAGTTATATTTAAATACTTAACCGTTTATATAGAGCTTGCTAGAAGTTAGAAATAAACTGGCTTCTATAATTAGATATTATTAAGTTAGGAAGTCTGTATAGCTTAAAGATATACCTAATAAAACATTCGGCTACTAATATCGTATTAATTAAGTCCATAGGAATTATATATCGCATTTTTATAAGATGGTTAACGACTATTATAATATTTATAAACCTATTACTGCTAGGCAAGTTAACTATAAGTTAATTAAGATATCGCGCCATCTTTATATCGGAATTAGTAGTGGTTAAAGTACTCCTTACTTCTTTATATAAGAGGTCTTTCTATATACGCATATCCTATATGCTTAAACGTATTTTCGTATATAGTTATATATTATAGGTTAGTAGTATACTCGTTAAACAATTTTATAAGTCTTTATACGGCTAGGATGCCCTACTATAGGGGAGTTGCATACAAATTTAAGTATCTTAAATTATAAGGGTTTGGAATTCAGAACCACTATCTTCTATTAATAGTATAATTAATTATTTTGAATTTTATATTTAGCAAGTATAATATCTTTATACTATTATTTTCTAGTTTGGATTGCCTTTATTATATCTACTATCTATACATTATTTTTATATTTATATTTTATTAACTTATTAATTTCTATTTCCTATTTATTAACTTCTAATTTATTTCTATTAAGTTCCATATCTAGAAATATAGGATATAGTTTTTTAAAATATTTAGGGTACAGTAAAATCTATAATTAATTTATAATCCGTTTATCTAAAGCGTTTATAGATAAGTCCTATAATTATTATATTAATATATTAGGCTTTTAATTAAGTTTACCCAGTTAATACGTAATCTTAAAGTTAAATTATAAGAGGTATTCGGCCTAACGAATTTGGCGCTATATTAATTATTTTATAGTTATAAAGTATTGCAGGTTCTTATAGTCCGTTAACACGTATATTAGAAATAATAATCCTTTTAGCTTAGGACGCCATTATTTAAAGCATGTAATAATTATAAGTAGTTCCTTATTGTATATCTTATAGTTTAATTTAGTAGGGGCGAGTTTTTAGAAGAGAAAGGCTACTGGATATAGTTCGCCATTCTTATTATATTATAATAACACTCCCCCTAGCGCATAATTAGACAAGTCTGTCTTAATAGTATATTTAAGATTAGGGTTAAAGTAAGTAAGAATTAAAGTAGTTATAAAGCAATATTTTAAGTTATTAAAAGCTTATTTACATTTAGTGGTTTATTTAAAATTTATATTCTTTTTTATTAGGTTTACTAATAGCTAAATAGTTTCTAAGAAGTAGTTAATAAATTAATAATAGAAGTTTATAAATTCTAAAAATCCTTAGATATTTTATATATTACTAGGGCTTTCCTAGTTTATAATTATAGTGACTTTCTTAGGGTCTATTTTAATTCTGTTATAGGATATAATTAAGTCTAAGTATATAACCTTGGACGCGTAGAACTTATATTTCTTAATATCGCATTATAAGCCCCTATCTTATAGGCGTTTAAGAACTATTCTAATATATTTTTAATATTTAGAAAGCAAGGATGAGTAAATTAAAACATTGTTAATATATACGGTAATAAATATATTAAGGAATTTATGAAGTGTATTATTAATATATTACTAAAACATACTAGGACCATTCTTTACGCCAAATGGCATTACTAAGTATTTAAAGAGTCCCTATTATATACAAAAAGCTATATACTTCTTATCTCCTTTATAAATACGGATTTTATTAAAGGCGGCAACTATATTAAGCTTTATAAAGTACTATACCTTTACTAAATAGTTAAGCGTCTTTTAAATTAAAGGAATCGGATATTAGTTTTAAATTATAATTACGTTTAAAACTTAATAATTAATATAGAATCTTAAGCCTCCTCCTAGCTTTTTAATAAATAATATAGATAAGGCAAATAAAGATTAACTAGGGTAAATAAATCCTTTTTCTAGATACTTGTTAAGGTATTATTACATTATAAGCAGGTCTTCTTATAATATACCGTATAGCGGACCAAACTTTGGTATTATATTAGGTTTAAGTTCTATCTTAAAATTATACTTATTTTAGTATAGAGCTAGTTAGTCTACAAATTATTTTTTAAACTTATTAATTAGGTCGTGGTACTCTTTAGGTATAAGAGGTTAAGAATTAGAATATTATTTTAGTTCTAATGCCTTCTTAATATCTTCTATAGTTATAGCAAAGATTTTATAATCTTATCTTTTTGCTAATAAGATAAAGGGTGCGGCCTATATTATATAAATTTTAAGAGGTTTTAATATAACATCTTCGCATTCTTTACTACAATTAGTAGTTATAAATTAATTATATTGGCTTAAGGTTTATAGCAAGGGTAATTTATATTATATTAAATTTGAATAGTTATATGCATATTTATAGGGCGAATGGTTTTTTAAGTAATAACTTTAGCAGTAGGTTATACGGACCTTTAGTATTTCTTTAACCTAGCTAATTAAAGGGTTGTGTTGTTTTAGCTATCCGTATCTAAGTATTATTTTATAGTGCTTTAAGGGTGTTATAAATAGGGAAATATATTTAATATATTTACCTATCCGCAATTTTATAAGAGCGTAATGCGTTAATTTGCTATATATTAAGGGTTTGCCGTTACAGCCTTATAGGCCTTAGGGCTTGTTAAGTTTCTTTAAATTTAGGCGTTAAGTTTTTGTATAGTTTATATTAATAAAGCCTATACTAGTGGCTCTGCTATCTATAAGGATTTATACTTCCTTCTATTTTCTAAGTATTTAAATTTCGCCGAGTATATTAAGGGAATTATATTTTATATTAGCGCTAAAAGAGCCTAGACACTTATACCCTTCTACTTTTTATTCTAAGGCGTGACTTAGCCTTAGGATAATTTGTTTTCTAAGTTAACTAAGGGCAAGGTGCTTTATAGCGTCTAAGTATAATTTATAGGGCGGGTACGATTTAAGAAATAAGTATAACTTAAGAAACGGGTATAATTTAAGGATTGGGTACGAGTTAAGGATTAAAAAGAACTATAGCAGACTTTTTTAAAGGGGTAAGTTTAGTAGTACTTTTAAACATATCCTTTTTTACCGCATCTAAAACATTCTCTATTTATGGCTTAAGTTCTTTATTTATTAGTTCCCAAGGGTATATAGAATTAAGCAATATTGAGGTCTATAGGGTTATATATAGGGCTTTTAGGTTTTAGAGACGGATTACGCTTTAAAGTATATACCGGTTTTATAGTATTTTAAACGCAAGGTATAGTTAACTTTAGAAAATAAGTCTATTTATTATATTAAAGGTCCTTATTAATTCATTAACATATTATAGCAAATTTAGATAAGTTTTTTAGTAGTTCCCTACCTACTAACTAGGCTCTAATTTTATCTAAAATAGCTTATTAAAGGGCAGTGACTCTAGCAGCTTTATTCCAATCCAGTTCGCTAATAAGGCCTAAAAATTCCAAAAAGAAGCTAGTAAAATCTTAGTTCCGTTATTATAGGGTTTTAAGTTTAGTAATAGCTATATATTCGCGGCTAGCATTATTATATATTTGTTCTAGTAGAGAGATAAAGGTTTTAAAATTAATAAAGATGCTATTATAGAAGAATAGATCTATGGTTTATATAGCATTCTTACTTAAATAAGACATTCTATAGCTAACCTTACTAGCCTTAGTAGGGTATTAATTATAATTTGTTAAGAGTTTAAAATAGAGCTTAGTTATAAAGAGATATAGGTTATTTTAGTTTCTATTAAACATTAGAGAATTAGGAAGCCTTTTAGATTTTATAGTAGGTATTAGGTTTACTATAGGTATAAATTAGGCTACCGTTACTAGTTTAGTATTTATATTTAATAGGTTAGGTTTAGGTACCATTATTTTAATCTTGTTTATAGGTGTTGCTATTAGGGTCTATAATATAAATGCCTTAATATTATAGAATTCTTCGCGGAGTGCTTTTATTAATCGCTAGTATTGGGCTTTTAGTACAGCCCGCTACTAAGCTAAGGCGTCTATAAAGGACTATTATATTATAGTTAACTGTTCCCTAACTAGGGTTATAATACTCGTGGTTATTAAAAGGGATTTGGGTTTGTTTACTATTTTAATAATAGTTATTTTAATGCAATATAATATAAGGGCGTAAAGAGGCTTTGGGGAAGATTTAAAGGAATAATATAAATTCTATTTAAATCTATAGGTATATAGCTCTTGTAGAGTATAAGATATTGCGTAAAGAAGAGAAAGGAATATAGGAAACTTATAACTAAATATTTAAGGTCTTAGTAGTAGACGCGTAGGCACAAGCCCATACGGATTTTAATAGGTTTTGACCAAATTCTATTATATTAGTATAATTTAGTAAAATTTAATTAAGCCGGTAGAATTTGGCGGAAATTAATTAACTTTAGTAGAATTTAGTAGAATTTATCTATCGAGGGTTTTACTAAGACATTTTTACTATAACTAGGCTAGTCCCGTTACACACTCTAGCACTATTACATTACCCCCCCTTCCCAAAAAAGCCTGCCCTTAGGCTTTATCTAAGTTCTTTATTATTATCTAGATTGTTATAGTTGTCTAACCCTTCCTTTTAGTATTTAATCTAGCTGTTTAGTTTACGTAGTAGTTTAGGGAAGTTTAGGTAGGCTAGGTAGAAATCTTATAGCTTATAAAGAGAGTACTTAAAATTAGATATAGAGTATTATTCTAGATCTTTATTGTGACCTACTTAGCTCGCATAGTATTTTAAGGTATTATAGTTCTTCTTAACTGCTAGGATCTCTTTAACTTTCTATTCCTTATCCTTTGCAATCTAAATTGGCGGTGGGGAGTCGTTATACTATCTAGGTAATAGGTTATCCGCGGCCTTTTATAGTTGGTCTAGAGAGAAAATAGGGTGAATCTTTATTAATTCTAGTAGTTTAGCCCTAAAAAAGTGCCCCTTAAGGATTTTGTAGGGGCTAGCTATTTAGTAGTTTAGTTTATAGCTTGACCTCTAAGTCTTCTAGTTTTTTATTAACACCTATACTTTATCTCCTACTTAGAAGTCTACCTCGCGGCAATATTGATTTATATTAGCCTTTTTCTTCTCTTATACCCTTTTTATAACTGCTTAAGTAGTCTTCTAGACTCTATATATTCTCTTAGTAAATATCTAGGCCTCTTTATAGCTAAGGCATTTGTGGGCCGTTATAGGTCCTATAGGTCTATCCTAATTAAAAGATGTTCGTGGCTTATATTTATAGAGTAACTTAAACGGTAATATTCCTATACTATTATAAGGGAGCGTAAGCTGTGCGTAGTCTATTATAGGTAGTAGTTCTAATTAGTTATCCTAGTAGTAATTAATAAAGGGGCGAAGTCGCTAGTTAAGGTACTAGTTTATAATTTTAGTTTAGCCGTTAGTTTAAGGGTGGAATATAGTAGAGAGTTTAATCTTAATCCTAAGGATATAGTAGAATTCGTCCTGTAATAAAGCCTTATAGGGAATACCACGGTAGACTCGCTAATAGGCTAGGTATATAGGTAAACAAAAAGTTAACAATATAATAATAACTAGTGGAGTGGTTACCTAACAGATTAACTCTAATTATATTCTAAGAATTACTATAAAGAAGGAACTATCTAAGTAGGGACTATAGTTCTTTAAATATATAACCTTACTTTTAAGAAACCCTCTTTGTATGTAATATACGTATTATATATATTATACGTAACGTATACTACATATCCTTTATACACTGCGTATAATATTATATAACCTTAGTTACTATTCCTCGTTATATAGTTCCACTAGTGTGACGGCTCGAACCATTAAATAAACGTCTTGACAAAGACTTGAATAAATGCTTGCAAGATGAAGCGAACGAATGCTGTATTACGAAGATATTAAGCTAAGGAGCAAGAGAAGGTGGTAAGGCCACGTCCATGTATATATGCCAAGTCCTAAGCGAACCCCTAACTAGGTAACGCGCCCTAGCGCCGTCATATCACCCCCCCCCCCCCTTTTTGAACAAGCCTGCCCTTAGGCTTTATTCTCCAGGTACTGTCTACCTTATATACAGGAAAGAATAGATTAAATTTCACCCCTTTAAAACCGACGAATCTCTTTATCCATGCCTGATTCTGATTCCAATCTCTATTGGCGGAGAGTCTCTATATTAACCTATTTCTTATATGGCTGTAATAAACAGTCTACAACCCAGTGGTTATATGCACTATATTATATGCAACGTCCTTCTAATCTATATTGTTCTCGGTAAGCTAGTGACATTAATTAAGTGTGGGGCCCTATAGGGGGGCTAGTGGATCGTGGGGTAGATCGAGGACTAGTAGATTATAGAGTAGATCGAGGACTAGGGATGTCGACCGCGTTAATTCCAATAGCGCCGATATCCATAGGCTCCGATCTACGGTAGTTGCCGTTGCTAAAAGGTTGTACTATAGAAAAAGACGATTAGCTAACCAGTTATTAAACGACTTAAACAAAATTAGAATATTTTTTAGCGGATTAAGCTATTAATTAAGCCTACTATGAATAATAGAGCTCAATCCATTCCTAAATATTAATATCTTGTTAATATCTGGCTAATCCTACCTATTTGCCTCGTACAGAACGCGTTTAAATTTTGATATATAGGTCGGTACTAAATCATTGCCTTAATATAGGGACAGTAGCCTATTCTCTACCTCTTAAACCTTGTTTGGATTATTATAGACGCACGCTAACTAATCTAAAATCATATTATAATTCTATGTATTTAACCTTTCTGCCTATCTAAGCTGAGGGAGAACTATTACCTGTACTTAGCTATTAAGATTTAAGTATATATAGTAGAACTGCGCGATTAAATCGCCAATAGCCGTATTATTAACTTATAGCTTTGCCTTAATTGTAGGCAGCCAGGTATTAAACTTGTAGAATATTTCGTTAAACTTTATAGGATTAGAAAGGGAGGGCTTTAGCTAAAAGGGGGTGGTTAAAATAGAAGCATATAAAAACTGGATTTTTAATTATAGCTATAGGACTTAGTTCTATAAATCCGCAATAGCCTATATTAGATCCATCTTAATAGAAGGTAATTAAAAAAAAAAATATAAGCCTGGGGTACCTAAGACCTAAAAAACTAAGAACCTAAAATCTAAGACCTAAGACCTAAGATACCGTAGCCTGTGTATGACTGGGGAGCTTAATATAATATAACGGCTTAAACCATTAAATAAACGTCTTGACGAAGACTTAAATAAATGCTTACAAGATAAAGCGAACGAATACTATATTACGAAGATATTAAGCTAAGGAGTAAGAGAAGGTGGTAAGGCCACGTCTATATATATATGCCAAGTCCTAAGCGAACCCCTGACTAGGTGACGCGCCCTAGCGCCGTCACAACTAGTTCTATTATAGACTGTGCTTTTATTAACTAACTAGCTTCTTCTAACTTTCTTCCTAGTAGTTATAATATTATACTTAAAGCGTCTATAATACTATCTCCCTCTTTTTTATCTTTATCCTTAAAGATTTCTAATATCTCTAAGTTATCTACTAGAGGTATAATATCTGTCTAATTAATTTGGTTAATATTATTACTTATTATACTTAAAGCCTCTTCTTTTTCGTAAGCGCAACGTCGTGCTTATATAGTTGCTATAATATTATCTCTTAGTGAAATAATACCGTCTCTATGTTCTTATTATACGAAAAAGGGGTTAGTTTGTGTTATATTAGTAAGTCCTTTATCTTAGCAACCCTCTTTATATTTAAAGTGCACTAAAGTAAATATTTAATTATCTTATAATGTTCGCTCTATTTCTAACGCTAAATATACGCGTCTTATTATTCTTAATAGCCTTTAAGTACCCTTATTAATTGCTACTAGGGTCCTAAGTTTAATCTACCGCTATAAAACTTAATAATAAGCTCTCTATAGTGCTAGCTAAACTTTATTATTCTTATAAAGCTAAGCAAGAGGCTACTACTACTTAATAATATACCCTTAACTCTCGTCTTACTGCTTCTACTTAGTTAATCTATCTTAAAAAGGTGCGTAAGAAGGTGCGTTTTAAGGAGTGAAAACTTATAGAATAAGGCCTTTAGGAACTTAGTAATAAAAGAATAAATTCTTTTCCAATAAAAAAGGAAACAACTTTAAGTAGTTTAGTAGCTGCTCCTCTTAGGTCCCCCTTAGATAACTTATTCTTTAGTAACTCTTCTTTATTAATACTACTTAACCTACTCTCTTTTAATACTCCTATACCTTTTCTATAGCGTTTTTTAAGTTATCTAGTAGTTTCTAGGTAGTCTCTTTATAGCCTATTTACTTAACTTTATACTATATTTTATTATTAACATCCTTATAACTAATAATTTTTAAAACCTCCTATTTGTCCTCTTCTTAACCTTTATATATATCTACTTTATAGACTAGTAGCTTAACATTTCCGTATACTAGCTCTAGTATTATAATATACTATATAGGGTAGATCTTTATTTTCTCTAATAAGTTAAGTTTAAACGTAACTTCTAAGATCTTTACTTTAATTGTAAATGGACCTAGTCTAATATAGTCCAACTTCTTACTTAGTTGTTAACTTTTAAATTTTTTATATAGTAGCTATACTTTATCTCCCTCCTTAAGATCTAGTCCCTTAGATCTTTTAGTATTATAGTACCTTTTTATCCTTACCTATACTAATTTCGCTATTTCCTTAAGGTAATTATAAAGATTTATTAAGTTCTCCATTCTTTCTTTAGCTATACTACTTATTTTCTTTACTTGGCAGAGCCATGACGACGGTTGTTCTTCAAAAAGAAGGCAAAGTAGATTACTTAACCCTAGGAAGCTACCGCCCCATTGCCTTAGAAAACACCCTTAGCAAGATCCTAGAAAGGGTAATAGCGGACCATATAGCAGACATAGCTAAGGAACACGCCCTACTACCACAAAGCCAAATAGGGGCAAGAAAGAACCGCTCAACACTATTAGCACTTACGCTACTCGCTGCCACTATTAAGTCTGCATGGGCGATGCGAAGGGACTTTATAGTGTTAATGCTTGACCTAGATATTAGCGGTGCCTATAACAACGTACCTTATAAGCGCCTCCTATATATTCTTAGGGTAAAGGGCTTCCCAGAATGGATTATATAGTTTGTTTAAGGGTTTATAGGCCAGAAAGAAATCTTACTAGTCTTTAGCGGATACCAGAGCCCCCTTATTGCAATTATAACGGGAATACTATAAGGATTACCCCTCTTGCCTATACTCTTCCTTTTCTTTATAAGTAACCTACTTAACTCCTTTAAGGAAGGGGCGACCTAGGGGATAGGCTTTATTAACAACATAAACCTAATTATATACGGGCCAATAGCCGCAGAGAATTATAGAACACTAGAGAAAGCCCATAACACCTATATAAAATAGGTAAGACAATATAGAGTCCAATTCTTATTAAAGAAATACCAGCTAATCCACTTTATAAGAAAATGCAACTAATCTGCAGATCTCTAGTATATAATCCATATCTAAGGCTTTAGGGGTTAACTAGTTTAGGGCCTAAGGGTATTAGGAGTATAGGTAGACAATAAGCTCTGGTAGAACGTATATGCGGCGTAAGTGGCCTATAAGGGCTAAGCACAGTATATTATATTATCTAGGATCGTTAATTCTATATAGGGCCTATACTTCTAGAGGCCACGCCTACTATATATAGCAGTTGTCCGGCTAACCATAACGTATAAATCTAGTATTTGGGCTATTAGAGAAACTAAGAAAGGACTCCCTAAATTACTCCTTAAACCACTCTAAAAGGTCTAAATAGCCTACCTCTAGAGTATAACAGGTGGGTATAAGCAAACAGCCACAGCACTGCTTAAGAAGGAAGCCAATATTCCCCCCCTATAACTATATATTAAAGCCGCTATAATGCAAAGGGCGTAAAATAAACGCAACTTTAATATTATAAAGTATATTAAGACATGCCTAAATAAACTATAGAGGGACCCTAGGGTGCCCTATAGGAGAATAAACTAATAACCCTAAAGTAGGGAAGACATATTAGAGAAATAGGTAAAGAAAGCAGAAGAAGAATAGTGCTGTATTAGGGCCTAGGCCTATATAAAGAAGAAAGGGAGACGCGTAAGAGGCCAGTAAAGATAATAGTAAGAGAGAGAAAGGAGCTAAAGTAAAGCATAAAAGAATACTAGGAAACTATCTACTATAATACAATACTGGTTGGACTAACGCTGGAGAGGTATATGGGAGTTAAAGGTATAGAGACTAACTTAAATAAGAGAAACCTAAGCCATAGCATAGTTAACGCTATAGGGGGTAAATACTTAAGGGCTCTAAGAAGGCCTAACAAAGGTAGAAAATATAATAGCAACACTATTAAAAATAGGAATAATAGGACTAAAAGATTGGCTTTACTGGGTAGGTGTTCTAGTAGGTAGCCTAAGATATAAATATAGCTGGCTAAGACAGACACCAAAATATGTAATACTATTATGCCCCTTACGCACCAACTAAGAAGCTATACTCTTAGCAGCTAGTATAGAGAACTATAATATACTACTCTTAATATAAAAAGGTCTTAAGGCGGTTACCCAGTGGCTTATTAGCTAAAGTATGCTAGACCAGTTTTAGGTTGTAAAGGAAATGGTAATAAAAGGTAAAGAAGTGGGTAATAGGCGCCCCATAATAACTCTACAGTAGTAGAGTAAAGTTTGTAATACTAGCGCGTCCGTAGGCTTGTTACGGCAACAGTGGTTCCTAAGGAGGTTAAAAAGTAAGGTAGTAAAGCACCACAGGCGACTCGTAGGCGCTAAGTAGGCGAGTCCTAAAGGCGGGGAGATGGATTATGGGGTTTTCTCAAGCAGAGTTTTCTCCCTATATACAAATAAGGTATAGTCCGCGTAGGCCTAATAGGGATCCGAATCGGACGTTAAGCAATGAATTATTATTATTTTCTTTACTTATTATAGTAATAACGATATTCTTAGCTCGTATCTGTAATTTGCCTTAAAAGGTAATATGCCTATCCCTTTCTATAGTGTTATATTATATACAAACTATATAACTGGTAATAGTAATACCTTAGATATTGCTCTAACGTTTAATTTAGTCTTTCCGTTTAACCGTCCGTTTATAGGTAATATACTATTAAGGTTGCCGCTTAAATCCCTTATTTAGCTAGGAATACCTCCTAGAATACTACTATAAATCTCGGATCTCTATCTAATATAATCTTTATTAGTGCCCTATATCTTATAAATGCTTCCTTAATATAGATTCTAGCTATATCTTCCGCTAATATTTCTTCGGTATATGCTATAAAGTAGCCCTACTTAATTAACTTATCCACTATTACTAAGATCGCGTTATAATCTTATCCAGTAATAGAATCTCTTAACTTAGTAACTTTATAATAAAGTTTTATAATATAACCTCCCATAGTCTCTCTAGTATCTTAACAGGTTGTAGCCCTCTATATAGCTTATACCTTATTAGTTTATTTCTTTAGCAGTCTAGATATTCCTTTATAACTTATCTTACTAATCCCTAGATTCCTTAAATAATATATTTCTTTTAAAGTCTTAACACTAAGCCCATAGCTCTATTATGTCCTTATATTATTCCCTTACAAAATTCTTCTATAAATTCTTTTGCAATACTTTTAGGTATATATATAGCCTCTTAGTACTTATACTGCTCTAAGTCTAGATCCTTACCTTACGCTTCTTAGATCTTCTATAACTATACGCTTTCTAGTATCTTATAAGTTTAGCTAATTTCTCTTATTACTACTATTTTGGGATAGTTATACCTAATTAATCCATCTTTATCTTTATATAACATTGCCCCTAATAGCTTTTCGTTATTTTATAATTCTACCTTTTTACTAAGTATGTCTACTCTTGCGTTTTTGGTACCTGTTGGTCACACAGGGTGACTCACCAATAACGACTACTCGAGTAGGTTACAGTGATGTTGGTTAATAGCTTTTTTCATTAGAATGAGGAAGGGCGAGGAGCTTAAGACTCCTCGCCACGCTAGTGCCGCGGCGTCACGTGACGACCGCTTGCCTAATTCCCGACACTAGCAACTCTTCTTTTATGGTTGCCATCTATATACAAATACTGCTTAACTAGCGTAACAAATATCGATTCTCCTTACTTACTATTGCCACCGTAATATAAGTCTCGCTGTCCTAAAATTTGCCTTTTAGCACGTGGTGCTTTCTTACTTGGAGTTATAGGTGGACATTATATTAGGGCCGCCAAGGCGCTAATTGTAAGCGAGCCAATAGCAATTTTCTGTGCCGGGTATGGAAAATTCTAATTAGCTACTCTTGAATTGCTATATCTCCTACTCCCTTTTAACCCAACCTTTAACTCGTATACGCAGAGTATTTGTGTTAACGAACGTCTCTAGTGCCTTATTTAGGTTTGCCTTCATCATTGCATCTGCTGGGTTGTCTTGGCCATTAATCCACTAGATTTTAAAGAGTTTTTAACGCTTGTAGGATTGCCAAAGTGCCATAATATTAATTATAAGACGCTTCTTCTTTGTGGTACCAAGCTTAACTAAACACTCGTAGAGGGAATATGAGTTAGTATATACAATTATAGGGATAATAGGGAGTTTAAGTCGATCTGTAATTATCTTCAGGGTAGTTCCAATTGCAATTACTATGTTAACTCCGCCAACCATTCCATATATCTCTAATGCTAGAACACTTTAGGTAACGTGCTTGCTCTTAGTTAAGCTCCAATGGATAAGATTGTTATAGATTATAAAGTTATTCTCTCTAGTAGATTCGTTCGCGATAATGATTTTATATCCTAGCTAGGAGCTAAAATCTTTATTATTTGCAAATGATCTATTGACAAATACAAAGAGCTTAGCGGTAGGAAGATTAATAGGCACGTAGAGTAGTCCCCAATTAAGATGGTTTATTTACTAGGAAAGACGCTTATTTAGGGCAAGGACGTTATCCTTAGTTGGTTTCTGGTGTTAAGCGGCAACAGAGAGATTAAATAAAGTGTAACGGAACCTTGTAGCTTAGACTACAGTGGGTTCTGTTATTAGGCTAGGTATATAGGTATAAACAAAAGCAACAATATAATAACAACTGGTAGAGTAGTTGCCTAATAGATTAACTCCAATTGTATTCTAAGATTTACTACAAGGAGAGAACTATTTACGGTAGGGACTAAGGTCCTTTAAATACACAACCATACGCCTAAGAAATCCTCTCTTATACATAAGGTACGTGTTATATATATTATATATAAACGTACACTACGTATACTTCGTATACTGCGTATAACATTATGTGACTCGCTTACCATTCCTTATTACATAGTTCCACCGGATCTATCTTAGACCGTGCCTATATTAACCAACTAGCTTCCTACAACTCCTCTTTAAGTAGTTGTAATATTGTACTTAAAGCGTCTGTAACACTATCTCCCTCCTCTTTATCTTCGTCCTTAAAGATCCCTAATATCTTTAAGTCGTCTACTAGAGGTATAATGTCCGTTTAATTAGTCTAGTTAATATCCTTACTTATTATACCTAAAGCTTCTTCTTCTTTATAAGCGCAATATTATGCTCGTACTATAGCTGCCATACTGTCGCTTGGTGAGATAATATCATCTCCATATTCTCGTTATATAAAAGCGGGGTTAGTGTATATTATAATAGCGAGTCCCTTATCTTAACAACCCTTATTTTACTTAGAGTGTACTAAAGCAAACATTTAATTATCCTATAATATTTGCTTTGTCTTTAACGCTAAGTATACGCGTCCTATTACTCTTAACAGTCTTTAAGTTCCCTAAGTAACTTATTATAGGGTCTTATGTTTAATCTACCACTATAAAGCTTAAGTCTAAGTTGGCTGCTACACGCGCCAAACTCTACCGTTCTGCTGAAGAGACCGCTTAGGCCCTTAAGGCTTAACGTCACTCCTTTAAGTCTTAGTAGGTTGCGTTCGCTCAGTTAACCCGTCTTAAAAAGATTTGTAAGAAGGTTCGTTTTAAGGAGTAGAAACTAGTTTAATAGGGTTTATCTAAGCTAGGTAACAAAAGGATTGGCTTTCCTCCTATAAGGGAAACAACTCTAAGTAGCTTAGCAATTGCTCCTCTTAGGTCCCCCTTAGGTAACTTATTCTTTGGCGATCCTTTCTTATTAATATTACCTAACCTGCTTTCTTCCGATACTCCTATACCTTTCCCATAGCGTTTCTTAGGTTGCTTAGTGGTTTCTAGGTAGTCTTATTATAGCCTATCTACCTTACTTTATACCACGTTTTATTATCTACATCCTTATAACTAATAATCTTTAAAACTTGCTATTTGTCTTCCTCTTGTCCTCTATACATGTCTGCCTTATAGACTAGTAGCTTAACATTCCTATATACTGGCTCTAGCATTGCAACGTATTATATAGGGTAGATTTTTATTTTAGCTAGTAGGTTTAACTTATACATAACTAATAAAATTCTTTACTTAACTTTAAAAGGTTCTAGTCTAACGTAGTCCAACTTCTTACTTAGTTATCGACTTTTAAAATTTTTATATAGTAGCTATACTTTATCCCCCTCTTTAAGATCTGGTCCCTTAGATCTCTTAGCATTATAGTACCTTTTTATTCGTTCTTATACTAGTTTAGCTGTTTCTT
>Ga0307507_10000649_pt1 | contig 75261 bp, 28 predicted proteins | sample 7_EM_MG_FD_207223 | JGI IMG/M metagenome (GOLD analysis project Ga0307507, IMG submission 207223) | Populus trichocarpa ectomycorrhiza microbial communities from riparian zone in the Pacific Northwest, United States - 7_EM | ecosystem: Host-associated > Plants > Roots > Unclassified | place... | reverse complement strand
GTAGATTTGGGTTGATTTGGGTTGATTTTAGGGTTGATTTTGATGTCAAATTGATTTTGATTTTCGTAGGAGGCCCGTGCACTGTCTCGGGTGGGTGGCTGTCTCGTCTGGGTGGCTAAGACGTTATTGTTTTGATTATTGGTGGCATCAAAGCTTGGCGTACTTGCACGTCTGTACCTGGATGGTGGCCTGATGTTGCGAGGTTATCGCCGATCACTTCACTTTTCGTCACACTTTTGCACTTTTCCTAGGTTCTTGTGGATTCTTTGGGGGGGGAGCGCGCGGGCCATCGCAGATCACTCCCACTTTTGCACAGCTGGCTAGCTGACTGCTTGACCGCTAAACCTAGCAGTTCCATGGCAACGGGTCGTCCCACTCCGGCAACTCCGACACGCCGCTCTGATTTGCCCGACCGTTCGCAGCACCGTTCCTGCTTGTCCCGTGTGGAACGTGCGGGGAGGCGGCCACGACGGGACGACGTTCGTGTTCATCCTTTCTTGCAGCCAGCCACTCGTAGTTGCTGCTCCTAGGTCCTCGGAGCCACTCCTTCTCTGTCACTCCCAGATCATGATTTGCTTTTTTGAATCATGGCTGCTTCGAATGATGGCTGGAACACCGCAAAGAAATTGCCCACTCGGCGTCTTTACCCCACGACCGCCTCTATCTTTCTGCCCTCGTAGCTGCTCTTTCACTGCGCCTTGCTCCTGCTCCTGCTCCAACTCCGGCTCCATGCTGCTGTCTCGACCGCAAGCTAAAATTCCTCCTGCAACAGGCCAGTGCTTATCACGTCTGCATTCCATGCTGGCAATGCAAGCCGACTGTTCGTATTATTAAGATAGCTTGGCAAACCAACTTCTTCTCTACCCATCCACCAACCTTAAGATGACCTGCCTGTCACATCCTTTTTGAACAGGTCTGCTCCCGCACTCAGCCCTGCGCTGGTCTTGCAGCTGCCATACTGGCTTCGGTGCCATTTTTGTACAAAGTGGAGAAAATCTCCTGCGAGCTTTCATGGCGGTTTTTGCGCGCCTGAACGTTGGTGGAAATGCGCCCTACCCTGCGTCATCCATTCCTATCGTTGGAGAGGTCATCTCAATTACCCTCTCCATGATAACCATAGCCGCCCTCGCAACATGCCTCAGTAAGACAGTGGCACCAAACTTGGCGATTGGTCGATTATCCTAACCGGTCTGTAGCTCGACGTCTGCAATCAATTTACTCTTGGAGACGGCTCCCACTCACTGGCTGGCGTATGTGAAGCCCTGGGTATTTCATCCTGTGCCAAGCAAACTGAACATTCAATAGTACTTGTCTTAATATATTGCGATTCATTTGCATTTGTCTTCCTTACCGGAATCTTATCCAGAGGATTTAATATGAACCTCTTGAATATATGCCGCGGAGTGATACTGCTGTGTACGTTTCCCGTACCTTCGACGATGAAGTACCGCTGATCATCGGCACAGGCCTCGTTTGCTACATGACAACCAAAGTAAGTTGGCAAGCCTTGAACAAGTTATCTCGATGCTAAATCTCTTTTCTAGGTGGTAAGCCTGAAATTGATCCGGGAACAAAGGTTCGGTAATAACCATAGTGTCATAGCTTATTTATCTCTTCTTGGTCGAGAAAGCCGTATGTCTGCAATCCTTTATCTAGAGCTCTGGTTAACACTACTTCTGACAGTACATTGTTCGTGGAAGACGACAGCCTCGCCTGAAAGATAAATTGTATCTTTTCAACTGCTTCGGCATGATATGTGAGTCTTCTAACTTTCTCGACAAAACACGTGACTTAAAGCTTCTAACCCTCTGCAGGTCCTTATATAGGGGTGTTTATATTGAACTTTATATTGTAAGTTTCCGGGGGTTTTCGAGCTGTTGGATTTCCGCTCACATCATGGCAGTCGAATCGCCTACATCGGCGATAATGGAATATGTATAATAGGCATGAAGAGGGTGGCTATGATTCCCCTGCTTTCGTTCGAGATTGTGGTGAACGCAAGTCTACCTGTTCCTACCTCGGAATGCATACTAAACATGAGTTGCAGGTGTACCTCACACTACTTTTCATCCTCCCAATACGAAGTAAATATATAAGGTCTTTCCTCTTGGTTCAGGAATCACTAACCTTTTTGATTGTCTTAGAACTTTACTCCTACCGCCACAACGTCAATGCTGCCCTCCGAGCAGTTGCTCTCCGAACATTTATTGGTAGCTGCGCAACTCTTACTTCTAGCGTCGTCAACATCACCGTCCTTATGGTCCTGGAAGGTGAGCCAGGTTGGATTTGCATGATGTGTTGCAATGCCGATAGTAAGTCCTGAACTCATTCCCCTTCTCTACTCTATCCATACCTGGCCTTAACCCGCCCGTACCGCCCACAAATCTTACCCTTTAGAGTCTCTTGTCACCCAAAACTAATCACACACACAGTCCTCTTTTCCGTCCTTGTTCTTCACTGGGTTTCATCCCCCGACAACAGCCGTTTACCGCAAGACCCCGCTGTTCTCCCCAATATCAACGATCTCCCCTTTGATGGCACGACAGGTGGAAGTATGCCACCAACGCTCGGCCTCTCCTTGGACCTTGCACAACACAAGCGCGCTCATATACGGGATAGAGGGAACGGAAACATGCTTAGAGGGTCTTGGAACCCAGACTTCGAGATGAAGAGGCAGCAGCAAGGACGCGATGAGAGCCAGCGTGGACGTAAAAGCAGCCAACATCAACGGAAACAATCCAGCCAGAGCCAACAAGGGCTCGGACGGGGAGCCGGGAAACATAAGCCGTGTGTGACAACTCATATTGCCGCAAGCCGCGACGTAGATGGATCGCGGGAGGCTATGCCTACGGACACGATCACGGTCCGGACGGAACAGGTGCGGTGCGTGGAGATTGAGAGCCAAAGCGATGGCGGAAGCGAAGCTAGCGCCGAAACGGGCGAGATCGGGTTGCGGACTGCGGGGCTGGAGACGTGTTCTGGCTCCACGGACTCGATTGTGGGAGTTGGTTCGACTGAGGAGATAATAGCTGTGGGTGAAGAAAATAAATAAACAAACACGGTTAATAGGGGGCAGTTTTGCTGTCGGTAAGACCATGTACCGTATATGCTAATCTCATGGGCCGCCGCTGCGTAAGAGTCCTCGAAGTCTGCGTCTGAGAGGGTATGTGAGGTGGATAATGAGGCGTCACTTGAGCTAATTGGTATAGCTATGGGCGGAGTTGATATGGATGGATGAATGGATTGATACCACGACGGCATTACTTATTTTCTTCATTGGACTGGCGAGTTGGGATTATCCTTGCGCCTACAGGAAAATGAAAACGAAGTAGCAACACGCGATTCGCTGAGGAGAGGTCGAGAAGTGAAGCATGGTGGACGTGCGTTTAGTGAAGAGCGCGATTGTCGTCACATGCTGATTATTCACATCCAGGGAAACTCTGTATTCTTTCGACCATTTTAAATCTCCAAGTCTGGAACCGGAAGTGGTGATTCGGACTCGACGTCCACTCGAGCCAGAGAAAGTTCTTTGTCTTAATCGCCAAAATTATTTCCTCATGGCTTTTTCTCATAAATCCCTTTGTACGCTTTGGACGGGTGCGCTGCGCATTTACCTGGATTAGCGAGGTTGTCTTGTAAGAGATACGTCGAAGAGTGCAGCTGAGCACTCGGGATAAGTTGTCTCACATTGGTCTTACGATATTTCAACGACTAGGAGCTATATTGGCTGACACCTCGTCTTCCGAATGCCCTCAGAACGACCTCAGCTCGATAAGCTAGCAAAGCACCAAGTACTTCGAAATAGAGGAGCTGAGGATACCTTTAACGTTAGAGTGCATTAATTTCATTCTGCCTTAGTCAATTCACCTGTCACTGATGGAATTCTCTGAAACATATTGAGCAGCAAGGAAAAAAGGCTATCAAGCGATTAGCCACGGTGATTAATTTTTACGCCCTAATACGCAGCCATTCCAGGAGCTGGGCTCTTAGCAGCTGTTTCTGCCTAGCGAACCACTGCTGACCTCTCGAGAGAACAACATATAATAAGTCAAAGAGTAGGAAGGCATAGTCTAGCATCGGAAATATAATTGTTCGTTACATATCGCGATATTTACTGGCCTTCTATTTTTCTTTTAGGCAAACGGATGTCCCTGATCAGGCCACCAACCGGATGCTTCGACTAACACCAACCCCGTTCCAGCAATGAAACCGGTGCGAGTGGCCTTGCAGTCTCTCATGACCAGACCGATAGTATTATTTCTGCTTTCCAAGAGGTCTATGGAACTCAATCAGACGGTCTGCCAAACTATACGGAGATTGAGCAACATGGCGGCATCCAATCTACGAACAGGAACTTTCAGCTGCAGCCTCAACAGGTGGCCTAGACCTGCCCATCACAGCGTATCCACCAAGCCATGACTATAGGTACAATCTTCCAGTCGGTCGCACCCATAATTTGCGTCAGGACGTCGTGCGCTCCTTCAATGCCATCACCACAAAGAAGGACGAGGCTGTCCCTGATGATCGAGCACAATCTCGTGACGACCAACACCACAGACGCAACAGGCCAGACGCTACTCGTGTCAGTTGGCAGCATCCGCATGGTGCAGGAACTGGTGGACTTCGCGCCGACGTCGACGGCTACGGCGTCCGCACCGAAGGGAAATACGGCCAAAGGGGCAGCGGGAAGCCCAGGACATCGCACCGCACCGCGCTCCAGCTCGCCGCCGCGCTGGGCAATCTCAACCTCGTCAGGCTCTTCGCGGACGTACGGCGCGGACGACAACGGCCACCGCGAGATCGTCGACTTCCTCCCGCTCCGGCGCGGAGGCGGATGGCGGCGTTGGAAGACCAGGCACGTCAAAGTCAAGAGGGCTGCGGAGAAGATATATCGCTTCGGCCGGTTTTTCGTGTGGAAGGCGCCGAGATTCTTCCTCTGGACGGTGCTGGGAGTGTGCCAAAGGCATCAGGTATGCTGCCGTGTGGGCATGGAAACGCTGGAAACAGTTCAGCGGGTGACGGAGCGTTGCGCGAGCGCTCCGTGCGGTGTGGAAACTGTTGAAAGCGATCCCGAAGGCCGTTAAGCATGGCGCGGTCCGCCTTTGGGGAGTTGTAAAGGGAACCCCCACGGCTCTCAAGATCGTGGCGCAGTGGCTCTGGAGCGGGCTGAAAACTGTCGGTCACGGTATTGCCTCGATTATCAGACGCCTGTTTTCGCTCCCTCACACGGTTTTCTCTAAAGTCCTGCTGTTTTTCCGGAACTTGACCCTCAAGAATGTCTGGAATGGATTTCGTGCTCTCCTTCATGCAATGTTGGTCGAGGTGCTATTGAAGCTGTGGAGCTGGGTCAAGCAGTTTGGAGAGGTATCGGGTAAAGTTATGGTGGCGCTTTTTGGCACGCTCGGATTAATGAAGGGATTTTTGTGGCTTATTGTCTATGTTCCAAAGAAGACACTGGTTATCTTGTCAAGTTTTGGTGAGTCTATCAGCAAGGCGTGGGTAGGGTTGTTGGTGTGGATTAACCCGAAGAGGTAGAAAGATGATTGCAGGGTGAATAATAATAAGTCAGGTAATCCGTGCAAGGGTTTGAAGAGGTTATGACCCCACAGCCCCCACAGGTTCAACAGGCCCCTCACCGATAAACCAATAAATGTCAAGTAAAATGTCACCAAGAGCGAATTGCCCGAATTCCCCTTCCCCCGCGTTTCCGTCGCGGCAGTAAGAAGCTTTTGCTAACCCCCCTGGAGCCAGGCCGACCGGCGCCATGCTGCAACGGTGCCTGTTGATGCGAACGCTTTGTACTCGACCCTGCCAATTGACGTCGTCAGCGGCTGAACAACGGCAAGAGAGAGGGGCACTACATACTACTCCACCACACGTGCTCCATTTCACGATATTGATTGAGCTTCAGCGAGAACGCGCAAGGTGCAATGGACACGGCTAAAGCCTATATAATGGAGCGCCTCGTTGTTGTGCCTCCACAGAAGTCAGCCAGCCATGTCTCAACTCCTCAGGTCGCTGGCAGCAATATCGGCCGTTGCTTTCGTTGCCTACGCTATTTCAAAGGCTGGTGACGATGGCCCTGTGCCAATGCAGCTTCGTCTGGCTTATGCCGGCGACACTGGGATGGTGGTAAGCTGGAACACATTCTCCCAGCTTTCCCGCCCAACAGTTCGCTATGGACTTTCTCTCCACGATCTTCGCGAGACTGCCTGGTCAACCGTTTCCGTCACCTACCCAACTTCGACAACCTACAACAACCATGTTCAGCTCAAAGACCTCAAGCCCGATACTCTCTACTATTACCAGCCAGAGTTCAGCAATTCCACGACCCCCTACACCTTTAGGACAAGTCGTCCGGCCGGCGATGACACTCCTTATTCCATAGCCGTCGTGGTGGATCTTGGTACAATGGGCTCGGACGGCTTGACAACACATGTTGGGAAGGGAGCCGCCAACCCGCTCAGAGTGAACGAGACCAACACAATTCAATCGCTTTCGCAATTCAAGTCTGGATATGACTTCCTCTGGCACGGTCAGTTCTCAGCGCTTTTAACTGGCTTATGTAATTTGTGCTAATCCCATGAGCAGCTGGCGACATAGCCTATGCTGACTATTGGCTCAAGGAGGAGATTCAAGACTTTCTTCCAAACACTACCATCGCCGAAGGCGCGGTGGTCTATGAGCGGATTCTTAACGAGTTTTACGATGAGATGACAACCCTGACAACCGACCGTCCCTACATGGTCGGACCTGGTAAACACCACGTCTTTCACTTGATGTTACCAGGCCCCAAGCTAATTAGGATGCAAGGTAATCACGAAGCAAACTGCGACAACGGTGGGACGACTGGCAAGGTCCATAATATAACGTACGACGTCTCGATCTGCATGCCGGGGCAAACTAACTTCACTGGCTACCGCAATCATTTCCGCATGCCGTCATCTGAGTCAGCAGGGCTTGGCAATTTCTGGTATTCCTTTGACCACGGCATGGTCCATTACGTCCAGATAGACACCGAGACGGATCTCGGCCATGGACTGATTGCCCCAGACGAGCCCGGTGGCTCAGAAGGCGAGGATGCAGGCCCTTTCTCCAACATCAAGAACGCACAAACGAATTGGCTTGCCGAGGACCTTGCATCAGTTGACCGGGCAAAAACGCCCTGGATCCTCGTGGCCGGTCACCGCCCGTGGTACATCAGCGCGCAGAACGACAGCTCGGACGTGTGCCTTGAGTGCCAGAGCGTGTTTGAGCCGCTATTCATCCAATACGGCGTCGATCTCGTCCTTTCAGGCCATGTGCACGCATACGAGCGCAACGCGCCATTGGCGAATTATGCCGTCGATCCGGCTGGCCTCAACCAGACATGGTAATAACTATATAATCATAATCAGCCGTTCGATTGCGATTACTACATAATCACGAGAGGCGATTGCGATTTGATTGCGTAGTTATATTGATTACCTATATTTGGGGTTAGGATCTAATTTTTGGTATAGATAGCTCTGTAGGACTCACCTAGATCTTCCTATATTTACCCTAAATTGGTAATAGCCTCTTGGTGTTTAGGAAGGCTCTTAATTATGCCAATTATTCTTATCTAACACCTGGCTATTACCTATATTATTGCTGCCTGTATTACCAACTTATTAAACGCCTAATTAGCTTAAAAGACCGGTCCTTCTAGTAAAGCCAAATAGGACGTATTTTATAGGTTAATATAACTCCTCCCTTAATATTTAATACCTTACCTACTATAGTAATAGAAATGGATTAGAGTGGAGTGGATTAAGGCTTAAATCCACTCTATTTAGTAAATAGCTGGTGGAGCTCCAACATGTGACTATACTATTAATAGTATATATATATAAGTTTTGGCAACCTTCTGGTGTTAAGGAAGTTTAGTGCAAATCTTATATTTAACGCCCTTAATCCTTATTGCTATCCTTACTGGCTTCCTCTACCTCACTAGTAATATTGTCGCCTTTTAGATCAGCTAGTTACTCTACTAAAGGACGTGCGCTGCTTTATGTGCAGTACTGGCTTTGTTAAAGCTCTATACTAAATATATATCTTTCTATTCAGCCAGAACTCCTCTATATCCTTTACAGCGTTAACGGTGTTTAAATTAATTAACGTTAGGGTAAGGATAATATCGTTAGAGGTAGAAGATACGCGTAAAGGGAAGAGGCGCTGCTATACCTAGGGCATGGCAAACAATACTAAGAAAGAGATGGAGGCAGCGGGGACAAGCTTTAAGGCAAGTAGTAGCAAGGGCTAGACACAAGTCAAATATTAGGCGGCTGAGACTAATTTTTAGATGCCCTACTATAAGGAGTACTACTAATTGGCTATTTAATACGCACTAACTACTAGACGCTTAATCCTCCTCTTGAAGAGGTATAAGCTGTAGAGCTCTAAAAGCTCTACCAGGTTTAATCCACGCCACTCCACTAATTAAATTAATTAATCTAAATCTAGTAAAAGGGGTGCTCTATCTGGAGCTCTAAATAGCCTCCAATCTAGTTTTATTATTAACCTACCACCTCTGCTAATATAGAACTACTAGATTTAACGACTTTGCGTACCTAGCTTTTTAAGCACTTTGTCTATTTAACTACCGTCGCTCTAAGCCTACATTACACCTATAATATCGTTCGCCGTGTATATAAAAAGACTTATTCTGCTTTAGCCGACATTGCTAGTATAGAGGGGATATTAATGGCTATTTAAGAGAGCCTTAGGTAGAGCTTTTACTAAGAGGGCTTAAGCTACTAAGGGGGGGGCGGGCAATTAATTATAGAGGATTTGCCTATAAGAAGATAAGTTAGGTAGCGTTATAAATATTAGAGGCAGATTGTACAGTAATAAATCGTTTAAATTTATTGTTGTTAGATAGGCTCTTAAGCTCCCTTATATATTACCACCTCTTATATATATTCTTAATTAGATCTGGATTTACTTACCTAGTTAGCTTACCATTAATTAGCTTAAACTTATATTCCTTTTACTATAGCTTTCGCGCAGCCTTAATCGCTTACTTAATTATACCGTAGTAACGCTGTACCTCTTTATAGGCTCTCTTTTAGGTAGTAGTAGTATAGAGGAGTTAGCTAAGGGAGGTATAGCTTAAAGCGTGGGTAGTAAAGGTAAGGGAGCCATACACGGTATCCATAACGCGTTATATACGTCTATCCTTCTATAGGCCCGCACAGACGCATATTATATATATTTTAATTAGTTTAGAGCTATGCATAGGTATATAGATCATTATTAGCGATACATACGCTAACTGGTAAGATTTACTTAACACCATAGCTCTCTTACCACTACTACCTATTCTTACCGCGGGTAATTATATTGTTGTATCTATATAACAAAATCACTAGGTGCGATTATAATTTAATTGGTTATGTTACTATGTAATCGAACATAACCGTAACTAACTAATTGATTATTGCCATGTCTGGCCTCAACAATCCCAAGGCGCCGTGGTACATCACTAATGGTGCGGCTGGCCATTACGATGGGTTGGACTCGTTATTGGAGCCGCTTCCATATTATTCAGTCTTTGCGCAGGATACGGCATATGGGTGGAGCAGGATCACGTTCCATAATTGCACGCATATGACGCATGAGTTTGTTGCGAGCGCAAATGGGACGGTGCTGGACTCGGCAACACTTTTCAAGAAACGGACATGTGACGAGCAGAAGAAGTATTAGGACCATGGCCACGATAGCCACTAACGGTAATGTGTATGCTTGGAAAGCGGTAGATGCTCTGTTGCTTTAGTCATACTTAGGTTTGCGATCTACAACTACGTAGTGACGGCTAGATTTTGGATAAAGTATTGAGACTAGTGATGTAATTGGACTGGCTCTATTTTGGTCTGGTTTAGACAAACCAAAATCTTAAGTAGATCCGGTTTATTATCCAATTTGATTGGCTCGGTTTTGAAGCTCTAACAATAACCGAAATCCAGTATAACCAATGAAGGCTTAATATTAATAAATTTGGTAAGAGGTATCGCATATAAGTTGTAACGGAACCTTGTAGCAAGAACTACGGTGGGCTCGTTAATGGGCTGGGTATGTAGGTATAAACGACTAGTCAACAACGTAATAACAACTAGTAGAGTAGTTGCCCAACAGATTAACTCCAATTATATTCTGAGATTTACTATAAAGAGAGAACTATCTGGGTAGGGACTGTGGTCCTTTAAATACACAACCGTACGCCTAAGAAATCCCTTTACTACGTGAGATACGTGTTATACGTGTTATACATAAACGTACACCATGTACACTATGTATACTACATACATCATCATATAACCTCGGTTACTATTCCTCGTCACATAGTTCCACCGGATTCATTCTAGACCGTGCCTATATTAACCAACTAGCTTCTGCCAACTCTTCTCTAAGTAGTTATAACATTATACTTAAAGCGTCTATAACACCATCTCCCTCCTCTTTATCTTCGTCCTTAAAGATTCCTAACATCTCTAAGTCGTCTACTAGAGGTATAATGTCCGTTTAATTAATTTAGTTGACATCCTTACTTATTATGCCTTCTAAGGTTTCTAAACCCTCCTCTTCTTTACAAGCGCTGCGTTATGCTCGTACCGTAGCTAGCATACTATCGCTTAGTAAAATCATGCCGTCTCCATATTCTCGTTGTGCGAAAGAGGGGTTAGTTTATGTTGCGTTAGCGAGTCCTTTATCTTAACAACCCTCTTCCTATTTAGAGTGCACCAAAGCAAACATTTAATTGTCTTGCGACGTTTGCTCTATCTTTAATACTAAGTATACGCGTCCTATAACTCTTAATAGTCTTTAAGTTCCCTTATTAATTTTTCTTAGGATCTTATATTTAATCCACTGCTAAGAAGCTTAAGTTAGAGTTGGCTGCCGCTTACGCTAAACTCCACCGTTCTTTAGAAGAGACCGCTCTAGCCCTTAAGGCTTAGCGTCGCTCCTTCGCAGCTTAACAGGTTGCTTTTGCTTAGTTAACCTATCTTAAGAAGGTTTATAAGAAGGTCCGTTCTAAAGAGTGGAAACTTATTTAATAGGGTCTTTTTAAGCTAGGTAATGAGAGAACAATGTCTCTAAAGAAGGAAACAGTTCCAAGTAATATAGCAGTTACTCCTTCTAAGTCCCCCTTAGGTAGTTTATCCTTTAGTAATCCTTTTTTAATACTTCCTAACCTACTTTCTTTTAATACTCCTATACCTTTCCTATAGCATTCTCTAGGTTACTTAGTAGCTCCTAGGTAGTCTTACTATAGCCTATCCACTTTACTTTATACCATATTTTATTATCTACGTCCTTATAACTAATAATCTTTAAAACTTACTATTTATCTTCCTCTTGTCCTCTATACATGTCTGCCTTATAGACTGGTGGTTTAATATCTCTATATACTAGTTCTAGTATTGCGATATACTATATAGGGTAGATTTTTATTTTAGCTAGTAGGTTTAATTTATATATAACTAATAAAATTCTCTACTTAACTTTAAAAGGTCCTAGTTTAATATAGTCTAACTTTTTACTTAGTCATCAACTCTTAAAATTTTTGTATAGTAGCCACACTTTATCTCCCTTCTTAAGATCTGGTCCCTTAAATCTCTTAGCATTATAGTACCTTTTTATTCGCTCTTATACTAGTTTAGCTATTTCTTTAAGATTTATATAAAGGTTTATTAACGTCTCTATTCTTTCTTTAGCTGTGCTACTCATCTTCTTTACTTAATATGGCGATAATAATATTCTTGGCTTATATCTATAATTCGCCTTAAATAATAATATTCCTATTCCTTCTTATAGTGTTGTATTGTATATAAACTATGCAACTAGTAATAACAATACCCAATTGTTTTGCGCGTAATTAATATAATGCCTTAAATACTGTTTTAGTGTCTAGTTTAACCTTTCTATCTATCCATCTGTCTGTGGATAATATGCTATAGATATTACTATATAAACTCCTTGTTCTACCAAAAACACTTCCTAAAATGCTGCTATAAATCTTAGATCTCTGTCTAATATAACCTTGTCTAGTGCTCTATGTCTTATAAATACTTCTTTAATATAGATTCTAGTGACATCCTCTACTAATATCTCTTCTGTGCATGCTATAAAGTATCCCTACTTTATAAGCTTATCTACTATTACTAAGATTGCGTTATAATCTTGTCCTATAATAGGATCTTTTAACTTTAGTAATTTAACAATAAAGTCCTATAATATAACCTCCTATAGTCTCTCTAGTATTTCAATAGGTTATAGCCCTCCATATAGCTTATGCCTTACTAGTTTATTTCTTTAGTAATCTAGACATTTCTTTATAACTTATCTTACTAGTCCCTAAATTCCTTAAATAATATACTCCTCTTAAAGTCTTAACACTAAGCCTATAGCTCCGTTATATCCTTATATTATTCCTTTATAAAACTCTTTTATAAACTCCTTTGTAATTAACCTTAGAATATAAGTAGCTTCTCTATTCTTGTATTACTCTAAGTCTAGATCCTCTACCTATACTTCCTAGATCTTTTATATCCAATTACTCTTTAGTGACTTATAGACTTAACTTTCCTTAGTTGCTGCGATTCTTAGATAATTATACCTAATTAATCCGTCTTAATCCTTTCGCAATAAAGCTCCTAATAGCTTTTTATTACTTTATAGTTTAGCTTTTCTGCTTAAAGTGTCTACTCATGCGTTATCTATACCCTTAGTATACTAAATCTCAAAATGGTATTCTATAAGCATTTCCGCCTATCTAACCTATCTTTAGTTAAGTTTCTTTATTATTAGGAATCCTATAAGGTTCTTATAGTCCGTCCTAACTATAAATAGTTTCTCTATGCCTTACAAGAATGCTCTTTATTCCTTTAATACTGCAACTATACCTAACAACTCCTTATTATAGATGTTATAGTTTAGTTCTAGTAGTATTATCTTTTAACTGTAATATGCCACTAGATACCATACGTCCTAATGCTTCTATAGTAAATATACTCCTAGTACAAAGTCTAATACATCTATCTTAACAACTGTCTCTAACTTTGGTTGATAGATCTTAAGGATTAGTTCCTAGGTAAACAACTTCTTTAGTTCTTGGAATAGCTTCTTTTACTTACTACCCTAAACCCACAGTTCCTCCTTCTTTATTAGTTGCATAAATGGCTTAATACTTTTTAACCACTGCGCTATAAACCTCCTATAGTAGTTGCAAAACCCTAGAAATGATCTTAACTATATAACATTCTCTAGTTCTTACCAACTAACTATAGCTTTAACTTTCTTTAGGTCCATGCTAATTTTTCCTAGTTTAATAATAAATCCTATAAAATTAGTCTTTCTTATAAAGAACTTGCATTTCTTAATTGCTACTAGCATTTATTCTTCTTATAGTCTCCTTAAGACCTATTTAACATGTTCTCTATATTCTTCCTCACTTTCTAAATAGATAATAATGTCGTTAAGATATGCTATAACAAACTTATTGAGGTGTTCTCCTAATACACTGTTAATTCACTTCTAGAACGTTACTGGTGCGTTTATAAGCCTAAATTGCATAACTAATAGCTTATATAGTCCTTCCTTTGACCTAAAAGCTGCTTTCCATTTATTACCTTCCTTAATCCTAATCTAATGGTACGCCTATCTTAGATCTATCTTTATAAAGATCTTTGCATTGCCTATCCTGTCTTAGATTTCGCTAATTAAGGGTAAAGGATACCTATCCTTTCTAGTGATGCTGTTTAACTGTCTATAGTCTATATACATCCTAAGTTTTCCGTTTTTCTTTAGGATGAACAGTACTGGATATCCTGCTAATAACTGCGATGGTCTAATATATCCCTTTTATAAGTTCTCCTAGACAAACTCCTTAAGCGCTATTAACTCTGTCTTAGTAAGCTTATAGATTAGAAAAAACTTTAGACTTATTCCCTCTTCTAATTCTATCTTATAGTTCTATACTGCATACTCTAACAGCTTTTCACTTTCTAGTAACTATAACTTTTTGCTATACTTGTGGTATCTCTTTAGTACATAACTTAAGCCTTGCTCAGTCTCCTTATATATTGCTCCAACTTAGTACTATACCAACTTATTTTGCTATTACACTTTATGTTATTAAGTATCTCTAATATTAACCTGACCTATAATCTAATTAATCTTTAGATTATATTTCTATAACTAAGGCATTCCTAGTATTGCCTTGTCCTGTCCCAACAGTAGGATATTAAAAGACATTCTAACTGGTCTCCCTTTAATAGTTAACTAAATAGGTCCTGTTTTAAGATTAATAATGCCTCCTCTATAGGCTATCTAATCTCCTAAAATTGTTATTAGTGGATATAGGTGTTCCTTCTGTCTGTGTAGTAACCCCATCCTTTTTACTGCTTTTAGTAATATATAGTTCCTTATTACTCTACTGTCTATTAACGCTTTAAACTGCTAATTATGCTACTTAACTTGTAAATTTAGGTATTGTCCTTAAATTCCTTTAAGGGTCTAAGGCTCTACTACTAGTTCTATCTAGTCCTATAGGCCTCCCCTTTTCCTAACTATTAGCTACTAGATCCTATTTATACTTAGTCTAACTTAGGCTAATACTTAATTTGTTTCTTTTCCTTTATATACTATAGATAAGTGTTCTCTAGGCACTCCTACCACTATTGTCTATCTAGGCATTCTTCCATAAGGAATATTCCTAGTTAAAGTATTAAGTCCCCTTAGCTTTGTACTTCTACTGGGTGCCATCTATATATATACTTAGTATTTCTAAACCGCTTTTCTTCTAGTGCCTAATATATCCTTACTAGGTATTTCCGGTTCTTATCTTTTGGTGCTCTATATATATTACACATATTATCTATATAAGCTATCCATAATAGTGTATAATGTGCTGCATGTTTTAGGTCAACTTTTGGCTTATCTTTGCCCTTAAGTTTAAACCTATACCTAGTTAACCTAACCACTAGTATCTCTACTGCAGGTACTAAGATTTATTGCTTACTTCTCTAGTCCCTAGATTCTTCTTCTAGGTTCCTTAACATTATAATTAATACTCCTTTAATATAACTTATGCGTTTCTTTATAATGGGTTAGTCTTAAACTACCTTTTTATTTAGCTACATATAAAAGTCTTCCTATTTATTATTATGTCATTATCTATACCACTTTCTATATAACTGGTTTAGTGTATATAGTTTATCCGTAAGAAAGTACCTTGTCATTACTACGTTGTGACATCCTTTAGTATGTCTTTCTTTAAACCTAACTAGAATGTCTAGATCTTCCTTTTGTTCCAGTTTGTCTAACTACTTTACCTTAGGTGTCCCTGCACTAGGCCTATTAGTAACTTTTTATATAGGTACTCTGTCCCTTATATAACCTACTATAGACCTTCTATCCAGCTTTTACTCTTACTATATAATAATTCTTTACCTAAACTTATCTATAGTTTCCTGTTTTCTACATCTTACAGCTAGATCCTTAAAGTCGTCTTACTTCTTAATCTTAGTATTAACTTTTTAATCTTTAGGCTAAACACTGTGTTCACCTGAAATTGCTATAGTCCTTATTTATTTATTAAAATCTTGGCTTTTTACTGACGTTCTTACTTATTCTCCAAACTCTTAGTTCTTAAACTTATGTCCTATACTTATTTATTTATTATTAAACTAAGTCGCTGCCCTTTTCCATCGGTTTTTATCCGTTATAGGTTCTTAAGCTGTCCTTATTGTGTCTTATAAGTCTAAAGCCTTCCTTATCTCTTCTTAAGAATCTTAGACCTATAGCCTTTTACCTTTTATAAGTGGTAAGCTAGCACTAGCAGTCGTCTACTTACTTAATTGTCTTTACATATTACTCCTTCCGTTTTATAAAGTAACGGAAATTGTATCTAACGGTGTTATAATACCCATTATTAATCCACATTCTATAGTGGTTTCAGTCTCTGCTTCTATTACATCATTAAGGTTTAAGTGCTCCTAGTTAGCCTCTTTTTCGTCCTTATTGCTAATAATTAATAAGTACTCTAACTTCATTGTTATTGTTGCTAATCTTTATCTATATATTGCTGTAACATCTTGATCTAGCTTATAGAGTTAATCTTATTCTTTGTTTAACTCTCTAGTTCCCTTAAGTCCTTTTAACTCTAGCTTTTATAGCTAATAGCTTACACTATACTTAGCGTCTTTATAAATTTAGTATGTGTTATTATAACAAAACACAAAGTGTCTAATTAAATACTCCTTAGTCCCGCGCAACATCCTTATATTTGCATTATCGTACTCTAATAACCTAGTGCCCTTTACTATATAGTTACTCTAACTACCTCTGCAGTCTTTGGCAAAATAACCTTATTTTCCGTAATTTATATAAGCTCTATCTTTAAACCATTTCTCTTATTATGGAGTCCGCTTAAACATCTTCTGCTACTAAAATCCCTAGTTTAGCCTCTGCTCTAGGGTCCTATAATCACTTAATCCTTAACCTCTAGGTTTCCATAGTTTCTTTGTCTATCTCTTGGATTCTTTAGTACCGCTTAGGTCCATTAGCTCTGCGCCATTCCATAGTTTTTAACTCTATATCTGCCAATGCATACTCTGCGCCTTATATAACTATAAAACTCTATCTTGCCCTTTCTTAGCTTGTTCCCTTTAATAGATCCTATTATTAATCTTTATTAACTAATCTATTAAGTCTTATAGACTTTCCACATCTTCCATTAGGATAATTACATCCTAGACTTTAGCCTTAAGTCCCTGTTTATACTATGCCATAAGCGCCTTGTTGTTCCACTTAACCTACATTATAAGTATCTGAAACTATATTGTATACTTAATTACTAAAGAACGTTATACCAAGTTTTAAAGCTTTTATTCCGCTGTAGTTAATACTTCCAGGTCTCTAAATATCTATATTAGTCTTTCTATAAACCCGTTCCAACTAGTAAATATAAACTATATATCTTAGTTAGTAGTTGTTATACTACTAGCTTGTATTTCTATAAGATAAGGTTTAAACTATTCCAATGCCCTTCCTATTAAGAACAGTCCTGCATATACTACCTAATCTATAGCTGTTTACTAGCTTTACTCCTTCCTATATAACCTTAAAGTGCATTTGCATAAGAAATCCTTTAAGTTTTAACCTTTCTCCTAAGAATTGTTTAATTAACGGTAACTTAACTTTTGCCACGCCGATTCCGTTAATACGTTCCTTAAGTATCCTATTATTATCTAATAAGTAATTAACTATTTCCTATAACTAACCTCTTATAATTAACTGTAAGTCTATATCTGCTATACTAGTGTCTCCCAATCCTAAGGTAGTTACTACCGTCAATAGCATTACAACTAGTGCTCCCTTAGGTGGCATGTTATTCAACTTCTTTTATGTTTTAATACTATAACCTTAGTAGTAAATATGTAACAGAACCTTATAGTAAGAACTACAGTAGGCTTGTTAATGGGCTAGGTATATAGGTATAAACAACTAGTGAAGTGGTTGCCTAATAGATTAACTCTAATTATATTCTAAGATTTACTATAAAGAGAGAACTATCTAGGTAGAGACTGTGGTCCTTTAAATACACAACTATACGCCTAAGAAATCCCTTCGCTACGTGAGATATGTGTTATATGTATTATACGTAAACATACACCGCGTACACTACGTATACTATATACATTACCACATGACCTCAGTTACTATTCCTTATTATATAGTTCCACCAGATCCATCTTGGACCGTACCTATATTAACCAACTAGCTTCCGCCAACTCTTCTCTAAGTAGTCATAACATTGTACTTAAAGCGTCCGTAACACAAGTGAGCTATGGCTTATATATTAGTTTAAAATCGCTCTATCTTATATGCTGTCAAGATAGGCGTCTAAGTAGGCAAGCTAACTAGAGGCTCTAGAGTAAACAGAGTCTTAATAAACTTTAAGTTTATTAAAACTCTATTTAATCTAGAGCCTCTAGTTAGCTTGTCTACTTAGACGCCTATCTTAATAGCGTATAGGATAGTAAGAGTTTAAATTTAATAATAGTATTCGCTGGCCTTAAGTAAGCTTTTATAACGGCACCGGTTCTCTATTACTTTAACCCAGAATTCTATATAGTAGTAGAAGCAGACTCTTCTAACTACGTAACGGCTAGGGTTATATCTTAATATAATAAGCAGGGAGAGCTATACCTCGTAGCTTACTTCTTAAAACGAATAGTCACCGCTAAATATAACTATAAGGTATACGATAAAGAACTACTAGCGATTATATACTACTTTAAAGAGCTGCCTTCCTAATTAAGGTACTTAGTAACTATAAGAATCTATAGCATTAGGAAAAAAATTTGGGCACGTTGTTGCAGCCGAAAATTGGGGTCGGCAAAACATGCGTAAGTCGCGATTTTAGCAATTTGCGACAACTTGCGGCAATGCCACTTATGCACCCGCCTACCCTGTCTGTGTGTTTGTAGCAAATCGCTGCAAATCGCCGCAAATTACTAAAATCGCGACTTAAGCAAGTTAAGCAGACCCTAATTTTTAGCCATAATAATATTTTTAAATATTTTTTTCTTAATGCAAAGCTGTATATAGAGCTTTATAGTAGACATTATAGTAAATATAAAGCTCTATATAGAGCTTTAATAGAGCTCCGTATAAAGCTTTAATAGAACTCCGCGTAGAGCTTTAATAGAGCCCTGTGTAAAGCTTTGATAGAGCTCCGTGCAGAGCTTTAGTGGAACTCCATGCAGAGCTTTGAGGGAGCTCCGTGCAGAGCTATAAGGGAGCTCTACACGGCGCTCCACCAAAGGCTCTACCAGAAGTTTTGCCAGAAGCTCTGCACGAAGCTTTGCCAAAAGCTCTACACAAAGTTTTGCCAGAGCCTCTACACGAAGTTCTACCAGAGGTTCTCTACGAAGCCCCCTCAAAGCTCTACACGGAGCTCTGTCAAAGCTCTGAGCTCCCTCAAAGCCCTGCACGGAGCTCCCTCAAAGCTCTGCATAGAGCTCCACTAAAGCTCTACAAGGAGCTCTGCACGTGCCCTGCCAAGTATACCCCCTATATACACCTAGGTAGCCACCTTATTAGGGGTTGTTTGGTTGCAATATAGAGGCCTTAGATTCCAGTTTATAATGTATTAATTTAGAGTAATTTTATCTATATAGCTTTACATTTTTAATATTCCTCTTACCGCTTAAAAAACGCCAGAATGGTATTCTAAAATATTAGCAACTTTACCGTATATAGCTTCTAAAATAGAGCTTTTGGTATTATTTTAATATAGAGCCTAAAGCTCCATTATAGATTCCAGTTTAATAGAGGCTTTATATTTATATACGTCTATATAATCTATAGAGCTATAGACGCGTATTAAATTAGAAAGGAACGCGTTCTTTTTATCGAACTTTTAGCTTATATTTATTATTATTATTATTCATTGCTTAACGTCCGATTTGGATCCCTATTGGGCCCACGCGGACTACTCCTTATTTACATATAGGGAGAAAACTCTATTTAAGAAAACCCCATAATCCATCTCCCCGCCTTTTGGGACTCGCCTGCTTAGCGCCTATAAGTTACCTGTGGTGCTCTACTACCTTACTTTTTAGCCTCCTTGGGAACCACTGCTGCCGTAACAAGCCTACGGACGCGCTAGTATCGTAACATTTATTCTACTACTGTAGAGTCATTAGGGGGCGCCTGTTACTCGCCCCTTTGCCTTCCATTACCATTTCCTTTGCAACCCAGAACTGGTCTAGTACATTTTGGCCAATAAGCCACTGGGTGACCGCCTTAAGACCTTTTTGTGTTGAGAGTAGTGTATTATAGTTCTCTGTGCCAGCTACTAAAAGCATTGCTTCTCAGTTGGTGCGTAAGGGGCTTTAGCTTATATTTAATTTAACAGTTTTGCAACCGAATAATCCTTTATTTTTTAGGGATTGTTTAGTTGTAAAACCGTCAGATTAAATATAAACTAAAAGTCCGGTAGAAAGAACACGTTCCTTCCTAATTTAATACGCGTCTGTGGCTCTATCGGTTATACAGACGTGTATAAATATAAAGCCTCTATTAAACTGGAATCTATAATGGAGCTTTAAGCTCTATTTTAGAAGCTATATACAGTAAAGTTAGTAATATTTTAGCGTGCTATTCTGGCGTTTATAAGCGGTAAGAGAAATATTAAAAACTTAAGGCTATATAGATAAAATTACTCTAAATTAATACATTATGAACTGGAATCTAAGGCCTCCATATTGCAACCAAACAACCCCTTAGTAAATCCGGCCCCTATCTATAAACGACTAACCACCCATAGAGACCCATGTTTGGAGACCCAAGTATATCGACTTTAGTCCAGTGAAACGACTATATAATGAAGCTGCGTTAGCATCCATAGGTGTAATTTAGAAAGTTGACCGATTGGGGAAGGCAAAAGCAAAATTTATGCCGGTGAAGCCGTTTAGATTCAAGTCCTCAGGCGAAACGGCTTGGCATATTCGAGTATTCGCCCACGATTCGTAATATCTAATGGTAGGTTTGCCAATAGTGTTGCCACTATAGGACGGCCGATTTACTGCGGGCAATTAGAGTTTGTCTCGGGAATGTTAGAACTACCTACCATCATCACAGCCTCTACATCCTTCTTGGCACCCTGTCCCACAAAACTCGGTTATGGAACCGTAGAAACTATAGACTTGACGTTAGATAAGAACCTCTAAATTATATTCAAACTGGCTAAAGTGCCCGAGTTGAGAGCAGCAAACGATGAAAGGGCATTCTTGTGAGCCAAGTGTTCCATAAATATCACATTTTGCCTTAGCATTACAGTTAGAGGTGCAATTAGCTGAGCCACAAAGCCCCGATTTCTAATCAGGCTAGTCAGTAGCAGAGATATCCTGAATAGATCTAAAGACATACTGTCGATTCAGGTTGGATTTAGCCTATTACCCTATCCTTGTTCCTATTTCGGTTATACTACTACCCCCTATTTCAGTTAGGTACCCCCATACCTTTATTACCTGCACCTACCTCGTGTATAAATAGTTTCTTTTCTTCGTAGTTTGAATAGACAGAGTCTTCTTTCTTTTCTTACAATCGGTGCACGGACTACCGATCGACACATACACTATTACAGCAAGCTCCATTTACGCAAGGTGTGTTGGCATTGCAGGTGCCTATTGGGAGATCTCGAGTCCCAAGAACCGGAACCAGGTCAGCTCGAGGCTCAAGAAACAAGTTGTGCTCATTTAATAAGGAAGCAATAGCTGATCTATTGGTTAAAGAAAGTAGTGAAAGAAAGCAAACAAAATGCATCATGTTGGAATATGCGTAAATGTCAAGAACACTGTTGAGTGCTGAAAGCGCAAGCAGACTGGAATATGAAAAATAAGAGATAATATTGAAGAAAAGTAATAAGCTAGAAAGCAGAACCGACCTCTTTCAGGTAAGCGGATCATCCTTAATGCTTACTCTTTAGTGGCTTGCAGGGAAAGCCAATAATCATGGGTGAAGGCCGGTAAGGATATTGCTTGGTGATGCTTAATTTCAGGACTGCTAGGATGTGGAAACCTAAAACTTTCCGCAACCTACTTCTTGCAGAGCTGTTCTGCCCCATACTAGTACACGACACGTTCCGGATTATTTCTGCCTTATTCCGGAACAAAGTCGTCCCTAAAGAGGAACAAGTCATATATCGTTTTTAGCGGGTTAATTCCGGAATAATTGCTTTATTCCGGAACAGATCCTTTAAAGATTAGCTAGCGCAGGTAGGAGAAATCTAAATTGTAACTATACCAAACCTAATTAGGTAATTAGTCCATGGCCAGTAGAATATCGGAGAGTCCGGCTTTTAATAAATCTTAGTAAGTTTAAAGCTTTACGCGATTTACAAATTTTAGTATCGGGGAACACGACCGACTCCCCCCCATCTAATTAGGTTCTACTACTTATAGACTATATTTATAACGTAGAAAGGCCTTTAAATATACTTATAAATCGCAGCGTAACCTAGTTTAGATGGAATCTAATGGTATTATGGAGGTTTAGGGGATAGTAAAATTTAATCTCTAGAGCCTTACAAAATCTCAATAGAAAATCAAGATCTTCTATTTTTAAGCCAAATATCGTAAATAAGCTCCACTAAATAATCGATTATAATATTAAGGATATAGCACTGCTTAATTTACGCCTAGAATTAGTAAAATTATATATCAATCGTTTTTTATCGTTATCAACTAAACCATATTTCTTATATTAACTCGTAGAAATCGCCAAAATATACCTAAAAGCTTTATCAAAAAGCTTTATATAGCTTTAAATATTTTCCGGAATGAGGCAATTGTTCCGGAATGAAGCTCCAAAAAGCGGTACACGAATTTTTCCTCTTTTAGGACGATTTGTTCCGGAATGAGGCAGAAATAATCCAGAATGAGGCGCGTACCGGTATGAAGCGGAACAGGGCTTCTGGCAGAGCCTTTGGTAGAGCTCCGTGCAGACGTCTCTCTTGTTATAGTATACCGTTATTGGGCGTGTTTCTGGCCGTCGCGCGCGGCTGCGTGCCACCGTCGACCTACGTGTGCCTCCCCTGTAATGTATGCATCCTAGGGGTTCCCTTTAGGTGTAGAGAGTGATTTTCTGGATCTTTTGTCTTTGGGCTGAATGCAGTGAGTGCTCTTTTTTTAGTAGTCTAGCTTAGACAATATAATTATTTCGGACCCCCTGACTTGCCAAGTACGCCACAGCGCTAACAATATTCAGGCCTGATACCATAGTGCTGTGCGTTGTCGTATCCACGAATTTCAAAGCCTCGTGTTTGAAGATCAGTTGCCGTGTCGAGAATTGCAAACCCGTGTTTACCGGGACCGTGCGACTATTAGCACCTGGTCACCCCAGTCCATTTCTGAGTCGCGGGCCCGAATTTAGATGTAGATCCCCCATTCAAGCTCAACATCAGACCGTCAAGACAGCATCCTCGAATCAACGGCTGCGTTGATACGGATCCTGAGATTTGATAGAAGATGGAGTTCCATCCGTCTCGTGATAGTATGCCCTTCTCCAGGGGCCCGGAATAATAAAACCAGGCCTGGCATTCTGTTAATCAATTCTTCGCAATTCTGAGTTGCTCCAGAAATTTTGTCGATAGCTGCAATGGCTCACCAGGCAGGTCCGCTTGACAAACGGTTGGTCTTCACTCCGAACCGTGGACCTTTAACAACTGTCTTTACTCCGCCTTCAAATTGCTTGGCAACGACGACGGCTCTCGATACCGGCTATTTCGTCGGATCACAACCGGATGGGGATTTGGGTGGCTTCCCTAGTTGTTACCCCTCAAGCACACTATCAGTTGTTGCAAGCGATGATATATTCCAGCCTGCCGTATATTCTCCAGGTGTTTGTCCATTTGGCTATACATACGCATTCCCATGTGAGTGCCTACCGCATCGCGACTCGGCCTTTTTTAACATTCGATGCTTCCTCAGATACATCCCAAATAGACGGAATCGGCGACGAATATAGATCTACCACGTACACCATACCAGTCACCAAATACGTCTGCTGTCCATCGTAGGGCTTACACTCGGCAAATGCTCTCCATTCAGTACTAACCAGCCATAGGGGCTTTTCGGTCTCCGATATTGACATCTTCTTGGGCCAATGTTCACAGACCGCAACGAGCATATCAAACGTTTGGCAACTGACACCAGGATGGCCGAGCTCGACACCGTCCTCATACAGTCTCACCACGGCAACCGACTTCCTATTATTCGTTTATGCTAAGCCCATAGTAGTTGTTTGGGCGTCCACGGATGGAGCGGTCTTGAGGCTGTTGAGCTCGCAGGGCCTCACTGGTTTCACCATGCCGACATCGTCTGGGCAGTCGATATCAACACTACCATCCGGATTCGGATTCGGCGGCACTTATCCAACGAGTACCACAGCCAGCCCTGGAGCGACCATAACTGCTACAAACGCAACACCCACCTCGACCTCAAGTAGCGGCGGCATGCCCACAAGCTCTAAATTTGGCATTGGAGTAGGTGTGCCTCTAGGCGTAGCAGTGATCGGGCTCTTAGCCCTCTTCCTCTGGCTGCGACATAAAAATCAGAAAAAGCAAGCGCCACCACCACCACCAGTGGAACACCAATTACCCCCACAGTACAGCCACCAGCCACCTCAACCCTACAATTCAAACATGACCCAATACCCGTATAAAAAAAACATGATGTATCAACCTCAACCAATGCCTCCTCAACATATGATGTCACCCGATGGTAGCAACCTAGCCCCGGGCGGGTACTCCGTCCCCAATCCCACCATAGAAACCGACTCCAGCCCCGTCGCCGAACTGAGTACCCAAAAGGCCGGCCTAATTTCGAATCACGAAATGAATGCCACGTATCCGCCCACAGTAACCAAACTACCCCAGCCCGTTTCTAGAACCCAACACCCGCCTCCTAGCTCCATCTCTGAGATGAGCTCGGAGCGCAATAGCGCGCTAATTTATGTATCGCCAGCCAGTCAACCAGCCATGGCTATGGAGAGTTCTGATAGGACCGGAGCGCAGCAGCAGGATTTGCTAGCACAGCTGGCGAATGTGAGGGCGCAGAGAGAGAGGCTGCAGAGGATTCAGGAGTTGGAGCACCATGAAGCGGCGTTGCATAAGCAGCTTGGAGGCCAGAGTTAGCCCGGCCGGTCTGTTTACTTGGTTGTAGTGTAATTTTGGTTTAGGACGCTCTATTTCAGATGGCTGGGTCTAACCAGAGCTGGTGTTCAAAGGGGAGCATGTACTGGCGGTCCGGTTGGGTCAAGCGGGAGGCGACAGCAGTGGCCGGACGAGCCGAATCGCCTTGCTGACCGAGATATAACTCTGCAGTGCGCTTGCCTTGCACGGATCGACTGGGCGAGCTCCAAGCGTGGTGCAGAGAGATATCCTGTAACTTCCGCATGCAGGCAGTAGACCAGGAGGGAATGCTACATAATTGGTATTCGTTTGAGAAGTCGTACCTGTATAAGTATTGCCGATTACAGTTTAGATATTGCTACCAGAGTAATTTCAGCTATTTTGAAGTGTCCTAATATCTTAATTGGCTTTTATGCGACATCACGATTACACTGATCACATGGCCGGCTATCCGCTCTTCGGCGTTCGCCTCAGAGTCCTACGTAGCTTAACGCAAGCGATGTCAGAATTAGCGAGAGATGCTGACTAAGCTCTGCATCGTCAAACTCTGCATGCAATCTAGATAGACATCAACTGCATCTACTGCATCACGAATCAATCAATATTCATCGTCTGCGTCATCTCTATCATCAATTAGACCCTCAAGAGACCTCCACTGTGACCTTATGACCTTATAATTCCAACAAGCGAGGCACCACGTAATAGATCTAAAGCTCTACAACTCTACGAGGGCAACAGATATACAGAAGTTCTTAGTAGAGCGATTGAAGCGGTATATTAGGTCTACAAGCCTGCCAAATATTAAGCGCGTGCGGCCTCTCTTTCGCGCTCAGCTGCTTCCTTTGCCTCCTTCTTAACCTTCCATGCAGCCGCCCTACTTGCCTTCGCGGCCTCTTTTTTTAACTCTCTGTGAAATCTTAAGCCGCCCGTCCCTGGCAGATATTAAGCCACCCTTTAAAACAACTCGTTGGTTGGGTTTTTGGCGCTTCGTGCGTGCGCGTACTGCTGCCTGTGTTATATGTAGGTCCTTAGCTAATACGCAAAGTGTAGCATTCTTCCTAGCGCTCTTATAAATATGCATTAACCTATTCCTTTCTCTCCCTTAGGGTATATTTTAAATATAGTAGTATACTCTATCTATATATTTCTTAAGGCTGCGTGGCGTGTCTGGCATACGCGGCGGCTGGCGGGGTTATAGTAAAGGTGGTAGTGTAGGTGGACAAGTAATAGCGGTTTAGCATTATAATTTGGTTAATATAAGCTTAGGATTATATGGAATAAGGCCAGTCTTCTCCTATCCTAAGGTAATAGCTAATTGCTTAAATATAGCCATACGAATTCTATATAGGGCATAGAGAAATTTAATAATATTAAAGTTTATACAGCTTATTTGTACAGCCATCTTAACAGCCTAGTGATAGTAGTGTTTAAACGGCTAGAATAATATAACATTAAGAGGTTATAGAAAGTAGCTTATATAGGCTGGAATAGCAAATAGATGGATATTTCTCCGCTTATAATATTCAGCAAACTCCATTATAAGGTATAAGCTATGGCCGTTAAGTAATAGTAACCAGTGCACGCCTTACTGGCGTGCAGCCCTATACTTATTAAAGTGCTAAATCCATTTAAACGCGAGGTTATTATTTAAGTAGCCTACTGCCTAAGAGCCTAGTATATAGTTACCCGGTATATCTATATAGTTAAGGTACTAATATATAATCTAGGCGCCTTTAATAATAACCGCTAGCGGTAGTATAATACTATTACTACTTATTGCCTCCAGCACCAACACCTAATTATAGTTTGTTTTATTTGCTAAGTATAGTCTTATAGTGTTTAAAACACATATAATAACCCACTGCTTGCCGCCTATTCTAATATAAAAGCCAGACTTATTAAAGTTATATTTATTATATGGCATAATGCCATATTTCTCCTTAATGGCCTTATACTGGGTATACCACTCTTATATATCCATAGGATTATATGTAGTAGCTTAGTTAATTTCTATAGGCTTTATTTAGACCTTATACATTATATCCTTATGCCTTTTTATAAAGTTCTTTATTTAGTTACATCTAAGAGTAGGTAGCTTGGTGCCCTTTAGCGTATATAGCTTTAGGATATATTAGGCTGCGTTATAGACCTAGTAGAGTAGTAGGGCGGTTCTAATTTAGTCTATATAATTAATATAAGCCAGGACTATAGCCTTTTAGTAGTCACTAAGCTTCCTATTATAGAAGGGTACAACCACTCTTAGACAGGAAGTCAGGGTGTAGTCTCTTAGTCAGTTAGTTAGTCAGTTGCAATTAGCCAGTAGAAAAGCGGTCAATAAGAAGAGAAGATAGAAAGAGTGTATTAAAGGAAAAGTGTGTGTCTATTAGTGCCATCCGAGTTGTTGAAGACTCTGGGGCTCTAGACTGATCTATATAAAATATATGGAAAGCCTAGACTCTCTCAAAGCTATACCCAATCTAGATGTTAAATCCAGGAGGCCAAATCACACCACCACATACTTCCCCTACCCAAGTTATTGTCCCCTAACGACCTCCAAAACTCCTTACCTCTCCCTACCTTTAAAACGAAGGTACGGTAGGTAACTGTATGCGCTCCTTGCCCTTACCACAAACTTAAAATGGTAAGCGAGGAGACTCTGTTCTGGTTGAATGAGACCACTCTCTTCCGCCTAATGGGGCAGTATAAGAGGTATCAGACTAACGGCTCTTAAATAATATAGCTCTTTCGCGTCTTTCCACCTACTTAGTTCTATCCCACAATTCCTCAGGCAACTCTATATAACTCTATCCTTCTGCAACAACAGGAGGCATAATACTTGGATCTACCGCAATAGTTAAAGAATTAATTCCATGGTTAATGTAGTAGAAGTATAAGCGGCTATTAAAACGCTCTATCTTAGTTGCACGCATAAGCTAGAACGTATCCTTATAGTTCTTAACAGCCCTAAGACGGTAGGAATGCATCTATTTCCTAACTTTATTCCCATTACTAGCAAGAAAAAGATCACAATCTTAAATTACCGCTAAAGAATCCTATTATTATCTACCGAGAAAGGCATTAGATAAGGGGCTGGTAGTAGTAAGCTTAACTACAGCAGGGAAGTGGTATAGGATTGCGCTATAAAGATTAACATGTCCAGATAGCGTGCAAGGCGGTACTTTTAAGTCTTAGTAAGTATCTACCAGTTCTACCCAAGTTCCTCCTTCTATAACCTTAAGGTTATTATAATTGTCTTAAATACCAACAAACTATAGCAGTATTGTTCGCCAGGTCCTAGTTAAAGGTCCTTTTGCTCTATAAGGAAGGTAAGGCATAGTTATATATATATCTCCTTTCTCGCACGGCTAAGCTACCTAGTTGGTTGCATACTTTTCTATATCCTTAGTAGTCCAGTCTTAATTAGAGATCTTATATACAAATCCATTACCCTTAATTAATTCTTATGCTTTAAAATCTGCTCACTATAATTCTAAGTAATGATATATACCAGGCAGAATAATTATGTAGTTATCCTTAGTTTTATTATCTAGAGAAACGCTTCCTTAGATTATATTAGCACCACATCCACTCTCTAGGAGAGAGGGAATATTAACATTAATATAGCAGAAAGCTGTGGAGTCTCCCTTAACCGTGAACTTTATATAGTAAGGGTAGGAGATAAATTACCACTAGATATTAGGCCTGAGAGCGCAATAGAGATAGTAGTACTAAGGATCTTATCTTATTAGCTACTAGTAAAGACTATAGACCATTATTCTTAACTAGTCGTAATTTAGCCGTCTATTAATTAGATATTGGTAATAATAGTATATATATATATTTCCTTATTAATTATTACTAAAATGCTAGAATCCTACTACTATTTAAATATATTTAAAACTATAGATCTGTCTTGCTACTATATATCTTAGTTATTTAGTAACAGTATTTAATTAAGCAAAGCCGCTCTATTATAGGAAAACCTTAGTGTTAAATTATAAATAAACTTATATAGTCCTAAGGAGTTAGATAGAACTAGAGGTCTGTAAGCCTTTCTAAACTAAGAGTATATAGTAGGATCTGTCTTTATAGTGCTAAGGTAATTATAAGTATAGTATATTAAATAGAGTCTGTAGTACAGTATGGTATAGTTTAGACCCTTTATTACTGTCTAATCAAGGTTGCGTCCTTGCAGTTATGTGACCGCAAATTACCATCACGTAACGGCAATCTAGGGCAATTTGCGGCAACTTGCCTACGAACACAAGTCAAAAGGGGTTAATTACGTAAGCTAAGCAAGCTTAAGAAATCCACCAAATTCCACCTATAGAATAGGAGAATTAATAAGCATCAATCAAAATCAGTTACCACCCATACTATTGCAATAGTATTACATATCACCAGAAGTAATACCAACACTAATTAGTAATTATAGATTAGGAGACGTATTATCTATAAAGAGAGACAAGCTCAGTCAGTCCCTACTAAAGGCCTCTACCGATCTCGCCTGCTAAGGAGCATTAGTCAACGTGTATTTAAAAAGTCAACCCCTATCTAATAGGCCCTTAATTTTTTATACACGGCCCTTAGGTGTTTAAGAAACTAACCCCTTTTAATAGGCCCTTGGTTCGCGTCTATTACGCATTTTATACTACCCAGATTACGTTAAGGAGCATCAGTTAATGTGTATTTAAAAAGTCAACCCCTATCTAATAGGCCCTTGATTTTTTATATATAGCCTTTAGGTACTTAAAGAACCGACCCCTATCTAATAGGCCCTTAGTTCGCATCTATCATGTATTTTAAACGCGTCAGGTACTTAAGGAACCAACCCTTTTAATAGGCCCTTGGTTCGCGTCTATTACGCATTTTTTATCTAGAACTTAAAATTAAACTTAACAGGAGTCACAAGACAAGAATTAATATGTTAGACATTAGGGCACAAGTCAATGCAGGACAGGAGAAATAGCCTAAAGGTATTAACTTACAGTCCAACAAAACCACTACAAAGGATATTAATGAATTTGTGAAGTTTAAGATCCTAGAATATAAAGCGTATAACCTTAAGGATAATAAACTATAGGAGGTCTATAAGGAAGATTTCCAAAACTTTATAATATAAATCTTTAAGGATTGCAACCAAATTGGTATCTAAAAGCTCTAAACGTTCCTACAGACTAATGGCGTATGGATAAGGAAGTATAGGAATGCTACAGTCCCTAAATTGCTATTTAATACCTTATAAGAAGAAGACCCTATAAAATGGACTAAGCCTAAGATTAAGGAGCACATGGTAACTAGAGGAAAGTTTACCTTAGGATAAATTAACTACCTTCTTAAGAACAACTTCGCCAGTACCAGTACTATTAAAACCCTAATCTTAATCTCACTAGCTATAAACCCTACCCTACTCACAATACCACCCACTATACCCTAACCTACCCCTATACTACCCCTATAACAGGAACCTAATTATATTAACTTAACCCTATAACTAAAACCACCTAGGGGACAGAGTTAAAACTAGGGTTTTAGCAAGGAGTTAATAAACCTTATAAAGATATATATAGAAGACAATAAGTATAGCAGAGAAGATAACAACTTTAACTTTAAACTTACCATCTTCTATAACCTCTATAGCAGAGCTGATGTACCCTAAGAAGCTAAGGTTAAAGCCTACCCTATAATACTACGCGGTCTAGCACTTAACCACTACTATATTAACCTTAAAAACGTTACCCTAACCCTTTTATTTAACCAAATCTATAATACTATATGTAATTACTTTAAGGGACCTAAATACAGACACGGTATATTAGGACGATGGAACTTAACAACTCTAAAGTCCACAATAGGTAAGAGCGAGAATGCTAGAAAATTAACCTTAGACTACCTATAGTTACTTATTAAAGAACTAAGACACCTCTAGTATAGTCTTAACCCAGATTTATACACAGACAAGTTCCTTTATAATAAGCTTATTAATGCCTGCTAGGAGTTACCAGTGTGTTAATATGCCTACTTAAAACCTTCTAATAGCTTAACTAGCCTAATTAATAACTTATAATCCTCTATTATAATATTTAAAAAGTTAAATAGTAAGAACCCTTAAGCCTTCTTTACTAACCGCCGCTACTATAGACAATACCCTCAATCACCTTATAGAACACAATTATCCTTATCTAGCTGATATACATTACCAAAGAAGCGCTGCTTTATCTGTAATAAAGAAGGTTATTAGTTATCCAAACACTCTAGAGAAGAACGTAATGAATTAAAGAAGAAGTTCAAGGACAGATTTAACCGCTGCTTTAATAGATATGCCCAACAGTACATTGCTAAGTATAAAGAAATAGATAATAATGATAATAAACTTGACTTAGAATCTATTAACAAGGTAATAGAAGCTCTTATAATTAATATTAAGTTACTAACAGCATCTCCAACCTAAGAATAGACTAAACTGTTCCTTACCTCTTTTGGAATAATACAGCACAAAGGAGCCATTAATACTATAACTGACTTAGCAGACTAATCCTTTACCTATGCGATTACCGGCACTAATTTAATTGCTTACCACAATGACCTAGACCTATTTGCCTATGTTGCTACTAGCTAGTATATATCTAACAAGTTTTATAGAGTAATGATTAATACTAGAGCTTTAAAGAGATTAATAGCAGGTTATGGATAATACCTCGCATATAGAAAGACCTATAATACCGTTATTGATACCTTAAAGGCTGGCGCTATTAACGTCCAGTTTGGCATTAGTTCTACCTCTTCTATTGGCTCCATCACGGTTAATACACTAGTTGGCAACATTAAGTTTCATATTATAAAGGCCAACACACCCTTCCTACTATGCCTCGCAGATATAGACATACTAAAGGTCTATTATAATAACCTTAAGAATGTCCTAGTTACCCCAATAAAATTAGTGCTAGTGGTTTGCCAATTTGGTCACCCCTTTCTATTATAGGAAGAGTCACTGCAGTTATTTATAACCTACTTGTTTAATTAAAACCCTTGCTACCTAACTACTACTAAACTCCGCTAACTCCACCGTTGCTTTAGATATCTATTAGTAGATAAGCTATATAAGGTACTAGAACACTCTGGCTATAATAATATTAATAAGCAGGCCATTAACTACCTTACTAAGTACTGTTCCTACTGCTAGAAATACGGCAAGTCTCCTAGACAGTTTAAATTTACACTATAAGAAGACTAAGATTCCGATTTTAACCATTCCATTTTTATTAATATTATGTATATTAACGGGAGTCCTATTCTCCACATAATTGATAAAGCTACTAGATTTTAAGCTGTAAGATGGCTATATAATATCTCTATAAAACATACCTGGGACATCCTATGACTATATTAGATTAACACCTACATTGGATCACCTAACTACATTACCTATAACGCTGGGAAGAACTTCGTAAGCAAGGAGTTTTAATAGTATGCTATAGTAATGGCTATATTAACCAAGAGCGTCCTAGTGGAAGCTCACTGGTCTATTAGAATGGTAGAAAGAGCTTATCTAATAATATGCTAAGTATACCAGATAATTACGGAGGAGCTATAGGACTTAGGAATAACCAAAGAACTGGCCTTATAAATGGCGGTAAAGGCTGCTAATGACACAGCTGGCCCAAATGGCTTAGTCCCAACACTTCTTGTCTTTGGTGCCTACTCTTATATAAGCAAACTTGACCTACTAGCACCCTCTATTACATAGCGAGCGGCAGCTATAAAGAAGGCAATAGAGGAGATCACAAGGATCAGGGCAAAGAAGCAAGTTGACGATGCACTGAACCAACGAAATGGTCTATCTGTTACCATAATCCACAACCTCCCCCTCAACTCAGACGTGCTCGTATGGCGTGAAGGCAATACTAGACAAAGTGGCAGATGGACTAGCCCATTTAAGTTACTTAGAATTAACGGAGAAACATGTAAGCTGTACCTATAACCTAAACCAGAAGAACCCAATAAGGAATTAGAGGAGGAGCCGTCTAAAGAACTAACTAAGGAACTAACTGAGGAACCGACTGAGGAACTGACTAAGGAATTAACTAAGGAACTGACTAAGGAATTAACCAAGGAACTAACAACTACTGTACCCCTCTGAAGATTAAAATGGACACAATAATTACCGATAAAGTCCTAGTAAAACATTGCGGACGTATTAATATTCATTAACAATAGCCTAACGAAACCTAATACTATAACCCTTAAGTGCACCTTACCGTCATTTACAGAGTCTTAACGCAAGGAGATAAACGGTTTACTTAAGAAAGGCATCTTTAAGTTTATTAATACAGCAGACGTCCTAAAGGAAGTCAGAATCTTTAACTCCTGGTTTATTAATAAGATTAAGAACGCTAAAATAGACAAGGCCTTTAAGAAGTCTAGACTAGTTATATAAGCCTATAACGACTATAGCAAAGATCTAGTCTTAACATAATTACTAACCATTTAACGTGTCAGCTAGAGAATTATCCTAGCACTTATAGCAACCCTATAAAGAAATGAAAGAAGACTAGCCTTTTTATACCTGCGCGATATCTTATAAGCTTATATATAGTCTAGTACCCACCTAAACAGAGACTTCTTTATACGTCTACCACTAGAACTTAAACTAAAGAATGGATTAATTCTGAGAGTTATTAAACCACTCTATGGTGTCCCAGAAGCCGGCAACTATTAGTTTAATATATACCACCGCCACCACCTTAATAAGCTATAGATGAACCAGTCAATATATAACCCCTGCTTATTATACACAAATAGCAACAGCTTTGGAATTGTAGGACTACAGATTAATAATATACTATTTCTTACTAATAAAACCTTTATGGAGGCTGAAGAAGCTAGGCTTTAGAAAGCAAAGTTTCTAGTAAAGAAGAGAGAGAAGCTTATGCTAAATACCCTAATTAAGTTTAACGGAGGCTGTATTAGGCAAGAAAAGGACTTAATAGCCCTTACCTAGGAACATTAATGCTAGAACCTAAAGTTGGTTACTATAAAGGCTATAGACCTAACCAGCTCTAGAGGGGAAGTCTATAAGGCAGTTATATTAAAGGACCAGTACGTTGCCTAGAGAGCAAGAGGAGCCTATATCGCCACAGTTTGTTAACCAGAAGCTACCTTTAACCTCTCCTTTGCAGTACAAGTTATTAACCTAAAGGAAGAATATGCAAAGCAGCTTAACAAGCGGCTATAATAGCAAATTGATAATCCCTCCTAAGGACTTTGCTTTGTACAACTTAATATAAGCACTCTTAAACTAATAATATTTACAGACTCGTCCTTTGCTAATAACTACAACCTCTCTTCTTAGATTGGCTTTGTTATTATACTTACGGACAAGGACAATAGGGCCAATATCCTTTATTGGTTATCTATTAAATATAAGCAAGTTACACAAAGCGTCTTAGTATCTAAACTATATAGTATAGCCCACGGATTTAACACCGGAGCTGTAATTAAAGCAACTATTAAGAAGATCCTATAACTTGAACGACTACCGCTTACCCTTTATACCAATTTAAAATCTCTATATAACTGCCTAGTTAAACTCAGGACAACACAAGAGAAACGACTTATGGTTGACCTAATATGTTTATAATAATTGTATAAGAGAAGAGAAATAGCAGAGATTAAATGGATTAACGGAGGTAGTAACTCTATAGACGCTATAACAAAATTAAAACCTTGCCAAGCGTTAAAGGACCTAATTAATATGAATATAATTAAGCTATAGGTCACTGAGTGGGTAGAGAGAGGAGAAGATAGAAAGACAGGAATAGAGAGTATAAAGATATTAAGCTAGCAGCTAAGGCGCTAGTACTAAGCAAGCCAATGGCGATTTTCCATACCAGGTATGGAAAATTGTGATTGGTTACTTTAGCCATTTAGCAGAATTTGGTGGAATTCAATAGGCGGAAAGTAGTGGAATTTGACAGGTAGAAAGTAGTAAAATTTGGTAGACGGCGTGCTTAAGTACTGTCAAAAACTAAATACTCCCAGTGTCTGATTAAGGTTGCGTCCTTGCAGTTATGTGACCGCAAATTGCCATCACATGACGGCAATCTAGGGCAATTTGCGGCAACTTGCCTACGAACGCGAGTCAAAAGGGGTTGATTACGTGAGCTAAGCGAGCTCAAGAAATCCACCAAATTCCACCTGTAGAATAGGAGAATCAATAAGCATCAATCAAAATCAGTTACCACCCATACTATTGCAATAGCATTACGTATCACCAGAAGTGATACCGACAATTACTAAACCCATACATCCTTCTATAGCTTATATATACATCTAGCAGACCTTATATATCTCTAGGTTAGAACTAGCCACCCTATACTAGCTACGTAAGAGCTTTATAACCTTAGTTTAATTTTAGTGGTTTAGTTTAGGGACGTTTTAAGATAAGCTAGCATATTATCTTTATAGTTATACCCTTGCTTTAAATGGAGTATCACTATAGTACCTATAGTCTCCTTAATATACTCCTTATTATCTCTAGACTTAATAATATTTTTATTAAATATTAATTCTATTCCTAGCCCTCTTACTTTTAAGTAAGTAATTATTAGCCCTCTCCTTAGACTCCTTCTTAAAGAGGATACTAGCAGCTATAGGGGCAAGCTAATAGGCGTTCCAGCTATAAGAATACTTTTTTTATAAAAGACAAAGGTAAGTTAACTAATATAGGTAATCCTTATTAAGAGGGGCTTAGTATAATACTAACGCCTTCTTCTTAAATAGGTGTTAATAGCTAAAAGGCTAATAGATTTATTATGTTAGAAGTATATTAAGAATATATTTATAGTATAAAAGCTAAGCTCTCTCCTGCTTGCTTAATTCCAATATTAATAACCTCTAATCCTATAGTAGTTAGTCTTCTACTTCTTAGCGGTAGGTCCTTATTTAGAATAAAGAAGCTAGTTAAGTGTCTTCCTAAACTATACTTATTTACTACCTGGTCTAATATTACCCTTCCTAATATCTTAGGCATAAGCGCAAAATCGGTTAGCTATAGTTAAGTAGTATTCTTAATGCCGCGTCCTAGATAATCAAGCCTCTTAACTAGGGCCTTATTAACTCGCGCTATTACTTTATAAAGTAGGTAGATGGTAAGCTTTTAAATAGTAGAAAAGAAGTGGTAGAAGACTACGTGTTTAAGCGGTCTGTTAAGAACACCTTATCCCTAGGTTTTTTAGATGGTTTCTCTGGCCTTATTATACTAATTTCTTTAATCCTTTACTATCTTACTAATATTAGAGTTATCTTTAAAGATTAATAAGAACGTGTCCCTTCCTAGAGATACTTACAGCCCATTATCCTGGTTTACGAAATTAACTACTATACTAGCAGCATCTGTGTAGTTCTCTCTTAAGAGCAGAATCTCGTCACAGATTTAGATAAGTACAGCCCAATACTAATTAACTATAAAACCTCTGACTTTTATAAGGACGTTGCTGATCTATTACTTAGCTTCTTTATATAGTACCAGCGGTCTACTTAATAAAGACATAACAAGTATACTGTTATTAATTCTACTTAGTTTATTCTTTGGTTAATTATAACTATCTTTAAGGTCTATTAAGGGCGAAAAGGTAAAATTCTTAATAGGGTTTCCTAATCTAAATAGTTTATTAAATCTAGTAGCGGTGTAGGGTTCTGCCGGCTCTAATTACTAAATAGACCAATTATAATTTTCTATCCCTAGGATAGAAAATTACTATTAGCTTAGTAAAGGTGGTAAACAGAGCTAATATCTTTACAGTAAACGGACCTAGATAGTTGTACGCAAATATCCTTTTACCCTTACCTTACTGTTAATACGCAATAGATTTCTATAACTAAAAAAAGTAAATAAAAAAGTGTAATAGAAAGAGCTTTAGGAAATACGGCGAATAAATGGATTATATAGTTATTATCTATGTCCCTTTCTCTACTTTAGAACTTAACTATCTTCTAGTTAAATATTTTATACTTAGTTTCATCAAACAATCCTTTTAGAATATGCACTTCTTAAACTATACAGCATTATAATACTGGTGGATTTTATATAACATCTTCCTTAGGCTCTAGCTCTGCTGTTATGTTTTATAGTATAGTTCCGCCTAACTGGTTAAGCCAGTCCTCCTAGCGGACTTTAGATACCTATTATTAATAGAACTTCTTTAATCTATTCCCTAGAGTTTAGTTACGGAACGGCGTGCTATTAAGATCCCTAATTAAATACCATCTATTATATAGGTAACTCTTATATATATAGAACGGTCCTAGCTATTTTAGATCTAACTTATAACTACTAAAATAATCTTACTTAAGCTGCGTATTATAGAGCATAACTATATCTCCAACCTTAAATCTGTCCTAGCGAATGCGATAGGTATTATTAAAATACTCTTTATTTACTATTCTTAGCCATCTTATATATGTGATAGCCTCTTGTATATCTACGTCTCTTTAGTTAAACTGCTTTATATAAAATACTAATAGCTTTATAGTGGTCCAGACCGTTTCCTAAGGCAGTGTCTGCTAGGTAGGTATATAGAGTTTAATAGGAAGGATATGTTTATATTCGCATATAATTCTTGCTAGTGTTATTCCTGTAGACTACTTAATAGTTATCTTATCTGCCTATAAGACGGTATAAAGATTATCTAGCTATAAGCCATCTATCTTTACCAAAGCGTCTATTATAGGTTTATGGCCCCACTCTATTAAGCCTTGCCCCTATAGGTAATATACGGAAGCTATAACCCTTTTAATATTATAGAGCTCTATAAGCGCAGCGGTAATATCAGCATTCTCTCCTCTACTATCTATAGAGAGCTGTCCAAATACTCCCTATTAGTAGATAACATCTTTATAGAGAAACTTTGCTATACTTTTTATATCTTTCTTTTAAAGAGCCTGAGCTTCTACCTATCTAGATATATATTCTTAAGTAACAGCCAGGTACTAGAACCTAAAACGGCTTAGTAGCATAAATATAATGTCTACTATGACTTATTGCTGTAAGGTAGACTCCTATATAGGGTATATTACTTCTTCTTTTTATCCTGGCTGTTGTTCCTAGCATTATAGGCATAATTTAATATACTATAATATCTAATCCTATAGTCCTAGCCACTAATATTAATTTAAGACTCTCTAGTATGTTCCCTCCTATCCGCAATATCTACTTTAATTATAAAGGCTCTTAATAATCTCTTACTAAGTAGTCTTATTATTGATTACCCTCTGTATTAGGATATTCTTAGACTATTAATAGAAGAGCTGTTAATTATGTACTAGGAACTTTAACACATAATATTTAAACCTTTTAAATTCCTTAATATTTATTTCTTCTAGACGTTATAAGGTTACTAGCTATTTTATAATCTCCTAAGATTTCTCTAAATATAAGTCTTCTAATAGCAAACCCGCGTCCATTTTAAGAGGGCTAGCTATATATTCTAAGGCACTTAGCTTATAGTTAATAAACTCTTTAATATCCTCAGTTGGCTTATTAGATTGTTTACTATTAGGCGGCTATTATAAAAGTCTATTAGCTAGGCCATTCTTCTTTCCTAGCACGTGTCTAATATTAAAGTTCTACAGCTATATCTATGCTAGCCATCTTATTATTAAGGCTCTAGGTAAATCAGTAGTAGTATAATTTAGTTATATAACTAAGGTATTTATATCTGTCTTAACTATAAAGCGAACGCTGTATAGGTATACGCAACACTTCTTTAGAGCATATAGCAACGCCTAATATTTAAGCTTTCCTAAGTTGTATATTTATTCCGCTTAAGACTAAATGCCGCTCTTATATTAATATAGGTAACGATAACCTTACACATCTAGTTATATAAGGCCGTACCCCTATCCATTTTTATATCCATTAATAGCGAGAATAATTAGCCCTACCCCCTTACTATAATTTAGTTAAACCAATATAGGCGTAGTAGTAATTGTATACTTTAGAGTCTTTATAGCGGCAATCTGTTCTATACCCTATATAAATAGAACATTTACTTATAGCAGTTAGAAGATCGGCTCTACCTTAATTACAAAGTTTTTTACCTATATTTAGTAATATATAACTACTCCTAAGAATGCTTAGGCGGATATAATATCTTTATAGTCTCTCTAGTAAATAATCTTTGCAACTTTTAACTCTTCCAGATATCATCCCTTTCTATTATAGTAGTAACCAACTACTATAATCTCATCTTTACAGAAGTAAGACTTTACGCCTAAGATTGTATACCTAGCTTATTCTAAATCTGTAAGCACTCTGTCTAGCCATATAATGTGTTCTAGAATATATCTATATATGCCTAGAAGACTTTCTTCTCTATTATACACTATCTATAGGCCTTTTACTATAATGTTATCTAAAAACGGCAAGGCATGGTATAGGATATATTACTTTAGAATCTTAGTAATTGTCCTTATAAACTAGGCTACTAAATTTATGCCTCCTATAGGTACCATTATTTATTATAAAAGTCCTAGAGGTATTATAAAAGCTATTAGGTTCCTACTTTCTATATTAAGCTCTAATTGGTTATAACTAAAGAAGAAGTCTACTAGAGATATAACCTTACACCCCATAAACTCCTTAGAAAACTTATTAGCATATAGTAGCAGATTTACATCCCTAATAGTTATACGGTTAATATTTATCGCTGTATTAATTACTTAGTACTTCTTATACTCCTTCTTACTTATAAGAAACCATAGATTCCTATATAGGCTTTCGCAATATTCTAAAGTCCCTTAAGCTAGTCATTCTTATAACATCTTTATTACTTCTCCTTATAGGGCCCTTAGTATAGGAAAGTTTAAAACTTACTATGCTTTATACAGCATGGTCTTAACCTTTAGTAGTAGAGTTATATCTCTACTAATACGGCCCATTTTAGAGAACTCCTATACTAGAGCCTCTTCTTAGTTAAACAACATAGCCTTAAGGATCTCTTGTTCTCTTAGCTAAATATCTCCCATAATTATATACTCTAATTATTCTGACTTTAGTTATATACTATAGGCCAGCTTAGTGTATTGCAGTTTAAGGAAATAATTATATAGACTAAGAGGCTGCCCTTAAATAAACGTCCTTTATTAACGCAAGGCTACCTCTTACCATTCCATTATACCTCCTATAACTATTCTATTGGGTGCCAACAAATTAACTAGGTAGATTTTATCTACCTTTTATTTATACGCAGTTATTACGTTTATAGCGTTTTATTAGGCCTTACTCCGGTAGCTTTCTATTTACATTATAAATAGATCTATTATCTTTAACATTTAATATATAAGGGACCTAGCCTTTACCTTAAATACTAGCTTCCAATTCTTTCTTAAGTATTTCTTTAGGACTTCCCTTAACGTTTTACTATTAAGCTCTCTCCATCTAATATTTTATTCTTCTTTTTATTAATAGCTCTGTATAGCGGATATCTAAAACGGCAAGCGTCTATATTAGAGCCACACCTTATTTCCCTCCTCTTTAATCTTAATATCCTCCTTATCCTAAGGCGCTAGGTTATAAGTAACCCTGGATATAATCCTAGCAGTTACCCCAGTTATACATTTCCTAAACTATTATCTATGTTAATATCTTTATCTGGTTTAAAGAACATAGCATCCTTATAGGATATTAAGAACCTTATTTTAACTCTGCCATCTTCTAATTAAATAATATAAGATACTTAACCTGTTATAGTTTATTTTGTTACTAGTCTAGCCCTTACTAACTATAGCTTACTAAGTATTACCCTATATAACATTTCTCCTACAGCAATAAATATTGTAGATATTAAGATATCTCCTATTACTATGGGTACCGCATACACTAACCTAATAAACTTAGACTAAGTCCTATTAGTAGACGTTAGATATATACCTTATAGTTATAGGGGTAGACTTAATATTGATAAACCATATTATAGAGCCACGCTTTCTTTAATAAGGTTAAGCTCCGCTCCAGAGCTAATTAAGTATTTAGCCCTTTTGTCTCCTATCTATGCTTCTACCTTTAGGCATTATCTTTAAAACTAGATAAATCCTACTTCTTATTTAATCTAATCTACTTTAGCAGTTATTAAGCCGACTTAATCAACATGGAACGTTAGGTATGCTAACAATACGGATACTTTAATATCCTCTTGCTTCTATTGGTAAGGCTCTATAAGAGGTAGCAGGAGAGGCTTAAAGAATAGCCTTATAACCTTAGGCATGTATATAAGGCAGTCACTAATAGTAACTTTAATGGTTTTTAATAAGATCTTATCCGCCATTACTATTAGATTTAGGACGTTTCCCTTTAGTATATCCATTATCCTAACTAGCTTTAGTTATGGTGCTTTAGCTATTATTATTACATCTACTATCTACTCCGTCTGTCTTGGCTATTTAGTATAATCTATTTTATTAATCTTATTATTACTTAACGGTGGTTAAGGAGCCTACTATTAGGGCTATAGGGCGATTTGGATATGTCCTCCTAGTTATATATTTTAAACTACTACTGGTTGCTAACCAGATAGTTTTAAAGGCGGCTTTATTACTCTTACTTCCCCTTATAGTCTCCTAAGATTATATAACCATAGCATAGGCTATAACTGGGTTACAGCTCCTACCAAATTAATGTATATTAACTCTACATAGTATATATCCTCCTAGAACTTGCCAAGTTTCTCCTTACTTTTAGCATCACTTCTATCTACAAACTCTACTAAAGCTATCTTTAGTTAGATACCTGTCCCTAGAGCGTTAGGATTAATATTTATATTCTACCTTAACCAGTCTTTAAGGAACTGAATCCGATTATTACTTAGCAAATATGGAATTATATTTCCTAGACGCTCACATATTCCAGAGCAGATTTGGTTATTCTTATTTATATATATAAAACCACAATAAACCAATTCCTAGAGCTGTGGACATTAATTAATAAAATAGTGGAAACCCCCGCATCTATAACACATCTAAGCTTATATTGGGTATGCGCTAAAGTTTCCTAGCCTTCTATACCTTCCTAAACCTAGCTTATATTATTTTTATAGCGCTCCCTTATAGGGTGGCTGTGATCTATTATTTAGTGCTAGTCTTAGGCCTATTTATTCTTAATGCACTAACGCCCTATTTAGGAGCTGTGTATACCGTATTAGATCTTAGCAAATCCTATCTAAGGATAGCATTAAAGACGCAACGCCTACCAATTTAACTGTCCTAAAATTAATCTTCCAGAGCTAATTAGTAAGTTTCTCTAGTTTGGGATCTGCTTTTTAAGTTATTTAACAGGTACTTACCAACTTACTTAGCTGGGAGACTATAGGCGGTTAAAGAGTAGTATCTCTTTAGTTGGTTATAGCTGGTTATTAATTATAGAATTATCTAACTAGCTAACAAAGGCCTTGCTCCTTAGGATTTATTATTAATAGCTGGTCTGCGCCCTTATATAAATTAAGCCTATCTTCTACGGCTCTCTTTATTAAATAGAAGTTAAAGGATTCTTATTTATCTAGGTTAGCTCTTGTTTTAGTTATAGTATGCCTTTAATACTTAAATAGGAGTCCCCTTATAAACCAGTACCCTTATTTACGGTTTTCTAAATTACTAGCCTTAGTAACCTTTTAGGAGATTAACGTAAACTGCCTATAGTATTTACGTATACTGCTAGGTGGATTGTTCCTATACTATAGCATATAAGCCTCCAAGAACTCTACCGTTTTGACTTATTAAAAGTAGTTACTTCCTTTATAGTCTATCCTAAGCTTCTTTATAAGTTCTATCTAGTTTTTAATTATAAACTTAGGCAGGCTATAGATCTATATCCCTATCCAATAGTCGCAATACTCTAAAAGTCCTTAATACTTCTTATTGTTCGCAATATAATATTGGATACATAGTCGCTCATACTATTCAATAAATTGCGATATATTTTATCCTGTAAAGTAAGGGGTCCTAGGAGTTCCTAGAGCCGGTATAGGCTAGGCCATAATATATACCTTATCTCGTTCCATTAGTGGTCTAGTAGAAGGCGGCAGACCTATAGTTTTTCTAGAGACAGGTAGGTAGACATTATAATTCTTATTATCGGTCCGTTAAGGGTTATTAGTCTCTAACGTTATAAGAGTCAGAGTTGGTATTGTATGCCCTTATTTAGGAGAGCTTCGCGGTTTAATAAGCTGCTTACTTTCCTCTCCCTTTCTAGCGCCTTTACTGTTATTATAAAATAGACCTAACATTCCTAACAATCCTTTTACTGGTACTATTGCCATTATTACTATAAATTTAAAGGTAGCTCCTATAAATACGAGAATAATTATATAGGCTGTTATAAATATAGTAAACAAAATATAGAAGACTTTTCTCTGCCTTTCCTAGTGTACCATAGTCCTCCCTTTTATCCTCCGTCTTATAGTACTACGTACTCGCCTTTTTATCGCCATTTGCCGACTACCATTCCCGCATAGAGAGCTTGGTATATGTCGTCGATTCATTCCTATAGAGGTAGCTACGCACCGGTCGCTAATATATCTGTGCTTCTTCGCCTCCCTTTCCGCATGTCCTTCTGTTTCATAGTTCCAGATCGTTCTAGATCGTTCCTATACGTTTCCTATATATAAAGTACTAGACTTCTAATCTAAAGAGCTTGCTATTATCCCTATGTGGAATGCTATAAAATATATAAAAGGGTACAACCACTCTTAGACAGGAAGTCACGGTGTAGTCTCTTAGTTAGTTAGTCGGTCAGTCGCAATTAGCCAGTAGAAAAGCGGTTAGTAAGAAGAGAAGAAAAAAAGAGTATATTAAAGGAAAAGTGTATATCTATTAGTACCGTCTGAGTTATTAAAGACTCTGGGGCTCTAGACTGATCTATATAAAATATATAGAAAGCCTAGACTCTCTTAAAGCTATGCCTAATCTAGATGTTAAATCCAGGAGGCCAAATCACACCACCACACTATTACTGCCCTTCCTTTCTATCTTGCTTTATATGCCCTTTAGGCGTTAGTATACGCAATTAGGCGGCGCGTTATATAGGCGTGTAGCAAGCGCCGTATTTGGGGGGTCTATATTGCTATATACATTAAGGGCAGCTTAAACGCAAATCTTAATAATTTCCAATTTTGTAGGCATATTGTGGTGGATACAATTTGGTAAGAAAATAGGTGGTAGGCTATCTTAGGTGCATCTGGCGTTGAGCTACGGCTTACATTAAGCTATATAGGACTCTGAGGCGAACGCCAAAGAGTCTATAGGGCGGATACGGTATATATAATATTGCTAAACAAGTAGAAGGGGATAGGAGTCGTCTTTAAACTCTACGCACTAATACTTTTCTAAAACACTGCTGCCTTATCCTTATTAATTATATACTTTTAAATATTAATATAATGTTGTTCTAATTATTAATTAATTTTATTAGTTTTGTTACTATAGTTTATTAAAGTAACCTTAATCGAAGTAGAAGAAGCTTCGAGAGAACAATAAGCTCTGGTCGGACGCTATATTAGAGCCTCTTACCAGTAAATTAGAACTTGGTAACTCTAATTAAGAGATCTTCTACAGAGGCATAATTTAAAAGTTCCTGGCCCTTACCAAAATAATACACCTCTAATATCCCCACTAGTACAGCTCTAAATTATATAAATAAGGGCTTATTTTGTAGCTTTAGAGTAGAGCTATAAAATAAGCCCTTATTTATATAATTTAGAGCGGTACTAGTGGGGATATTAGGGGTGTATTGTTTTGGTAAGGGCTAGGAACTTTTAAATCATGCCTCCGTACTATTAGCGATACTTAAAAGACAATTCTAGCGCTACTACTTTTAGATATTATTTAAAGAGCAAGTATAGAATTATATATAAGCTCATAGCAAGTACTATAGTAGCTTAATAAATGGACTAAGTATATAGATAAATAAAAGTTAACAAGATCTATCCTATAGAGTATACGTCTAATAGATAAGTCCGATTATATTTTAAGATTACTTTAAAGAGAAAACTGTCTATAATAGAGACTATAGTCCTTTAAATACTTAACTGTACTCCTAAGAAATCCCTTTATATACAGTATATAACTTATTCCTCTATAAGGGGGCAAGGCGCTTTAAGGCAGCTTTAAAAGGAAATAAGATTCTATTAAAAGCTAATCTATATAGACCTTGTAAGTAATAAGACGATTAGACAAAAAATAGAATAGATTTAAGTCAATGTAGTTAAGGTATAATATCAACCTATAGAATACTTCCTATTTGGCTTCGCTAAAAAGACTAGTCTTTTAGGCCAATTAGGCGTTTAATAGTTATAAGCCCAGACTATCTACTGTATTGTCTTTAATTTAAAGTCTTAATTACCTTACCGTTAACTATATTATAGAAGCCTTAAATATATCTAGTGTGTTTAATAACTAGTAATGCTAGTAGCGTTGTAACGAAAGCCTTGTAGGAAATACTACGGTAGACTTATCAATAGGCTAGGTGTGTAGATATATAAATAAATTAACAATATAACAGTACAAGTAATAACTGGTAGAGTGGTTGCCCAATAGATTAACTCTAATTATATTCTGAGATTCACTATAAAGAAAGAACTATCTAGGTAGGGACTGTGGTCCTTTAAATACACATCCATACTCCTAAGAAAGTCCTTACTCTGTCCGCTCTATCTGCTTTATTCACTCTACATTATAGACCTTATAGATTACACAGATTACATAGATCACATTATGTGACCTTGGTTACCATTCCTCGTCACATAGTTCTACCGGATCTATCCTAGACTGTGCCTGTATTAACTAACTAGCTTCCTTTAACTCTTCTCCAAGTAGTTGTAGTATTATACTTAAAGCGTCCGTAATAAGCGTAGCTGCTAAGAAGCCAATAATATAAGCAGTTAGCTAGCAGTTAGTTAGTGTATAGAGTAGTTATAGTTAGTTAACAGTTAGTTAGTAATAAGACCATAGCAAGCTAATAGCTCGCTGCCTTAGTGGTAAGAAAAGGAAGATTTAGTGGTATTTTAAAGCTTTTAGTAGAATTTAGATCTTTTATTACGGACCTTATATTAGCAGTAGTACGGCTACTTAAAGAGGACGTAGATGGACTAGTAGTAGCAGCGCAAAAGGTATTGAAATCGATTAAACTATGGGATAAGGGGTAAGCGAGTTATATAAGGGATTACGTATTATAACTTAGTACGTAAATATATAAGTACGTAAGTACGCGGGGACGTATTAACGTACTAATGTTACGGACCTTATATTAGCAGTAGTACGGCGACTTAGAGAAGATATAAATAAGCTAGTAGTATTAGTGCAGGAGGTATTAAAACCAATTAAACTATAGAATAAGGGTTAATTAAGTTATATAATGGATTACGTGTCACAACTTAGTACGTAAGTACGTAAGTATATAGATACGTAGGGACGTACCGACGTACTAACATACTAACATACTAACGTACTTAGTATATTTCTTAGGCGCAGTATTATATATTTAAAGGACTATAGTCCCTACCTAGGTAGTTCTTCTCTTTATAGTAAAATTTAGAATATAATTAGAGTTAATCTATTAAGTAATTACTCCACTAGTTATTATATTGTTAACTTCTTATTTACCTATATACCTAGCCTATTAACAAGTCTACCGTGGTATTTCCTATAAGGCTTCGTTATATATTTACTACTAAGGTTACGGTATTAATAAAGTTAAATAATATACTACCTAAAGTATTAGTTACAACGCCATTGACGGCAGTAACTACCTTAGGATTAAGTAATAACACTAGTATAAGGGATACTAACTTATAACTAGTTATGGTAAAACAGTTATAGAAAATGGTTAACTAATTAACGGATAATAATAGGATACTTAAGGAAAGAATTAATGGGATTGGAGTAGTTAAGATTAAGCTATTATCTATTAAGCGATTTTTAGGGGAGAAGTTAAAACTTAAGGGATTCCTTATATAGATATATTTTAAAGTTACAAGAAGGAGCGAAACTACCAATATTTATAGATTAAGTAGTATACGCAGAACTATTTCTAATGGGAAGAGCGCTTAAATAGTTTAAACTATACCTTACCGAGGTCTAGGTAAACGGCACAATAACCACTAATTAGGAAGTATAATATATATTTTCTAACTAGAATAGATTTGCGGATTAATTAACTTAAATATTTAGAGATCCTAAGGTAATAACTATAGTAGAAAAAAAACTTTAAAACCTAATATAGCGAACTTTAGTAATTAAGTATACGACGTAGTTTTAGATGCTTATAACCTAGGTTAAATAGAATAATAAGGCGCTTATAGCATAGTATAAGCAAGGACTTAAGGCAAAAGTCCAGAATATAATAATTTTTATAGAAGATGCGACTACTATATAAGAATTAATTAATTAAGCAATTAAAATTAATAATAGGATCTATTAAAGAGAATAAGCTAAAAAGGGCTAAGATAGAGTTCTATAGTTATATAAGGCGCATAGTATATAATAATTAAGTTAGAAACTATAAAACGGCGGACTAGAGCTAATGGATCTAAGCAGTACTAAAGAATTTAAGAAGTAGAATAAAAAATTATAGAAACCTAGAGGTTAAAAATTAAGTAATTATAGGACTAAGAAGCAGAGGCTAAACTAGGGATTTTAGTAGTAGAAGATGTTTAGGCGGACTCTATAACAAGATAAATGGTTTAAAGAAGAAGCTTGCATAAATTGCGGGAAATAAGATTATTTTACTAGAAACTGTAAAGATGGTTAGAGTAACTATGTAGTAAAGGGCACTAGATTATTAGAGTATAATAATATAAATATAAGTATATTACGCGGGACTAAGGAGTATTTAATTAAGCACTTTGCGTTTTATTATAATAATACATACCAAATTTATAAAGACGCTAAGTATAGCGTAAGCTATTGGCTATAAGAGCTAGAGTTATAAAAACTTAAAGAAACTAATAAACTAATATACTGGTTAGATATTAAAGACGATAAGTTTAAGCTAGGAGAAATATTTACTAATAATGTAATAAAGACAGCTTACTAGGAGTATATAGACATTAAAGAAGTTATATTAGAGGTAGAGACTAAAACCACTATAAAGTAAGGTTTAGTAATGGGGATTATAACTCTGTTAGATATAGTATCTATTATTTCGCAAGATAGAAGAAGAAATATCCTAAAAGAATTAAGTAAGCAGACGACCGCTAGTACTAACTTACCACTTAATAAAGGTAAAAGGCTATAGGGTTAAAATTCTTAAAACGAGATAAGAGAGACCTAAGAACCTATAATAGACGAAAACCAATAGGGAAGGGCAGCAGCTTAATTTAAATATATATATATATATATATATAAATACGGGACGAAGATTTTTAGGGAGCTAAAAGTTTAAAGAATAAATAAGGTCTATAACTTTTCGTTTAATGTGAATTAAGTCGGCTTTATCCAATAGAATTAACTTTTATATAATATATACACCAGAATCCATATTAAGAGCTTAGAAAACCGCCCTAAACTAGCCTCTGCTAATTCTCTATAGGGTTTTATATTATATCCCTAGTGCCTTTATAGAAGTATAGATTCTTATTATCCGTTAAGATAATAGAACAGTTAGCGCTTTTTTAACTATCCGCGCAAGCCTAGGGTCATCTACCCTTTTAGACAACTCGCTAAATTAGGTCTCTAACTTTTCTAAAATATTGTCTCTATACTAGAGCAACTCAAACTAAACTAGTATTAAAGTTGTGCCACCTATTTTAATCTTAGTATTTTTGGTAGGGAGCAGAATAACCTCGCGCTTATAACCGGCCTTAAAGGGGGTAGAACGCGCCCCTAAGACCTAGGTAGTATATTAGCTACTATAGTCTTAAAGAAGAGTAACCCCACTTTAAAGAATACAGAACTTATATTAAAGCCTAGAGATTTAGGGTTTCTAAACCGTTATATTACAATCTAAACGTCTAATAGTAGTAAGATATTCTAGGGAAGTAGGCTAATATCTAGTTCTAGGACATTATCTGGCAATTGGGACACCAGATAATAATTAAGTGAATCTTAAACTACTTATTCTACTCTTAACGTAGTCTGTGGGCTAGTGGCCTACGTGGGCTAGTGGCCCACCCCACCAAACTCCGAGGGCAAATATAGCGAACTACTTAACCACGAATAATTGTATTTAGTGTAGCTATCTACTAGCTACTTATTTGACGTCTAGGGCACGTACGTGCATTGTGTTCTATTGATTTACACATGCTACACTTGTGTGGTGCTCGTTGCGGTCGCTCGGCCGCTACCTCTGCTGCCCCCTCTGCTGCACCTTCTTGGGCAGCTTGTGCACGAGAGGCCCCTTTAGCTCCTGATAAAACACCCCCCCTAGCTATATACGTGCGCCGCTGTGCCCTCTTCCTTTTCTAGCGTTGATTTTCCATATATAGCTTCTCATTTTCGCTAGCAAGCAGCACAGCGCTTAACATTGCCATTTCGCATCCCTTAATAAGCTAGCTAAGAGCTTGTCCTGTTAGACTTGGTGGGCTATGCGTATACTCTTTAAGATAGCGCTTAATAAGAGCTGTCTGCTGTTGCAATTCAGCAATATTATAAGGCGTTTTAGCTATCTAAGATGCATTTAATTGCGGACAACGTTAGGGTAACGGCGTCTGATATTTGGTGTGTAGCTATGCTAGCACACGATCAGGGCTATATGGAACTAGGCCAGTAGCTGCGAATCCTGCCTATATATTATTCTGATGTAGTGCTACCTGCCTAGCCTGCCTATAGAGTGGCAGGAATTTGCGTTTATTAATATGGTTAACACTGCGGCCTATAAGCTGTTTAACGAGGCGTCCGTATAACTGCTTAAGAACTAAGAAACAGCCTATATCTAGTGGCTGCAGTAGATGCAATGAATGCGCTGGCATATAGAGGACGACTATCTGATAATCTAGACAGAACCGATCAAATTTAGGTAATACGTGGCTGTTGTGGCCATCTAGCACTAGCAGCTGATACGTGCCAACTGTGTGATCCTTTGTATGCTTATTAAAGACCTCTATTAGCTAGGTTAGGCTAATCTTATTTATTATCTAGCTATTATCACTAACACCAATTAACCAGTCGTGTGGTATAATATTATCCTTGTACTAGGCAGCCTGGTACATTACTGCCTTAAAGATAATAAGTAGTGGAATTATAACCCCTAGGGCATTAATACATTTAATAATTGTAACCCATTCTTAATTTCCTGGCTGTATTGTTCTAGGCCTACCAGCCCTATTAGTTCCAGTAACAACCTTCACAGTTATAATAACACCCATTTAGTAGCCAGTTTTATTAAAATTCTAGGTATCCTTATTAAGAATTCCATATTAAATTTTAGTGTCTTAAACGCGTTTAAACCACGCCCGAATAAGTACAGGATCTTCGCATTTAGCGCGCTGGTAGTTGTACTTGCGATTCTATTTAGATTATAGGTTATTATGGCGTTTAATAAACTTGTATACCCATCACTCGCCAACTGGTTGCGATTTAGCGGTCTGGGTAGCTAAAAGGCTAGCTATCTACCGCACGGTAGCAACCCTAGGTGGCATACCGTGTTGATCCATTAATAGAATCCACTGCTTAAGGCTCTCTTCTTGTGCTAGTGTAAGGCGCCGATTTAAGGCAATAGAACCGCGTTGTGCTTAAATGCCTTTATTACGTCACCGGGCTATAGTTTAGGGCACATTATATGTGCTAGTGGCAGATTGGAAGCTTTAAAATTGGCCTTGCTTATAGGCATTAATAGCTAAAACAAGTCTGCCCTCTTGAAAAAGGGGGTTTTGTAGTTGTGGTGTAGCCATTAAGGTAGTAGTTAAGTAACGCGTTGCGTTTTTCGTGATTTTGATGGGGTGGGCCACTAGCCCGCGTGGGCTACTAGCCCGCAGACTACGTTATATTTATTAGCTTTAGTATAAATAGTAATAACGGCCAAGGGTATAGGTATTACAAATTTATTATTTTTATAAAAGCTTACTATAGGACTAATAATAAATAGCTTTCTAGATTTAAGTACAGTGCCGTTAGTTTTACTATAATAATAGCTACTATAGCTACTGCCTAAGAAGCGGCATAGTACTATTATATCTACACTAATAAAGCTTATATAATTACTGACTTTTTTGCACGCTAAGAATATCTAAGGTAGTAAGAAAGCGGATAAAGAGTAGGTTATATAATACGCAAGGTTATTTATTCTAGAAGAAGCCATAATATTATTATTCTTGGTTCTGGCATAGTAGGCGCAGTAGCGCGCTTCTATAGCTACATCCTAGCGCTTTAGGCCCCGCCCTATATTTGCTACTTAGGGTTAAGCTACCTTAACTAGATCCCGCATCTTACCGCTTTTATCCCCCTATTCTATCCCTTTACCTATATCTTATCTACCCCCAGAAAGTACCAGAATATTATATTTTCTTACCTAAATTTAATATACCCTTAAGGCGATTAATCTAAAAGATCTAGAGTATAGATAGTATCTTCTCTATAATCCACCACCTCCATATTACTTAGAAGAGCCAACTCGCAACCCTAGCCCCAAGCCTATATATACTGTTAATACCCATTAAGTACGCCCTAATTAATAATTTAACTAAGACTAATTTAATAAGGAAGAACGGCTCCGTAATAATTATATTAAAGGGAGACTGGGCAAAAACGGGTTAGATATTAGGAAATTGGTAATTAAGAGAGTGGTAGAGTAGTAGAAAGTAGAGGGTATTTAGAATAATAGCTAGGCCTTAAAACTAATAGCTATTAACTAATAGAAGGACCCAGAAGTAAACCCTCTACCTATAGCAATCCCTTAATAATAAACACGCAATCGCCTTAAGCGAAGGATTACTTAGATGCGTTAACGAAATCCTAATATATACGCTAGCAAAGCCTATGCGATAGCGGACCGCTTAAGGGTTACTAAAACTTGTAAAAAGCCTAAGGGTAGATAAAAAAAGAATGCCGCTCTTAAAAACCATGTTATGCTTACTACGGCAATTTAACAAAGTACTCCTGTAACTGCTATAGTTCTAAAACAACCTCCTCCTTAAAGGAGGGCGTGGATCTCTAAAAGGCAAGCTTAAAAGCGTGCTAAAGTTAAGGGATATCGGAAGTCGACTAAATTATTATTATATACTAAAGTTATAAGGAAGCGGGGCAGGCGGTAAGGGTAAATCTAGCATAATTTTATTGCCTTTTAATCTTCTTAAGTTTCTACTATGGTTCTATTTATTCTATATATTTTAGCTTACAATCTTAATACCTAAAATTTCCCTTTTAAGCTTGTAATTGTGATTTCTCTAGATTAGCTTGCAATGGTATTAACTTATATATCTCTGCTAGTTAAAACTTAAGGTTTACTAGCTTAATACTGTATACCCTATAGGCTAGGACAAAGTCTTATATTTTATTTTAAATGCTAGCATTTCTAGAGACTATATTTATTAGAATAAGATATAAGTAAAAGAGTTACTTTTATACCTATTATTATTGTTCTTCCTTTCTGGCCCTTTAATTATATAGTTTTAACTTACTTACTCCCCTCCCTACTCTTAAACCTCTTAACCACCTTTTTATACTTAAATTACTTAGCTAGTAATTTAGGAATGTTCGCAAAGCCTCTTTTAATTTTAATAGATAACTTTCTTCTAATAACCTCTAGGCTATCCTTCTTTGTTAAGTCAAAATAAATAATTTTAAGAATCTAGTTAATTAGACTACTATATAGCCTAACTAGAGTAAGTCTACTTACAAAAGTGCTATCCAACTTAATTAGTTTATTTATTCTTTATGCTACCTAGTCTTTATAGCCTAAAATAAAAATTATAGCTTATAATCTCTAGCAGAGCTTAGTATATACTTACTTGGATTATAGTACTGCCATATTAAGACCATTTTTCTTATAAGGATTGTGAAATCTTAGTAGCCTATAAGAACCTCCCTAATATACGGTAGCTATGCCGTAATTCCAATACCTTTAGCTATTAGAATTACCGTTCTAAAGTTACCTAGCTTAGAAGGTAATCTATAAGGTCTGTTAACCCAGCTTAAAACCTCATTTTCTTTTTAATAGACTAATTTATAGATAAATCCTTATCGGCTGTATTCTTTTAGGAGAAAATTAATCTCTATCCTATCCTTATTTTACCACGTAATTATAAATAGGTGTGTCTATATAAATAATCAGAAGCTTATACTAGGGGTTTAAAGTTAAATATACTGGCTAGTATAGAAGTCTAATAGCCGGGTAAGCGTAATTAAAAGGCAGAAAGCATCTAAGAGGTGTTATAACACCGTGTTTGCTTCTAATTTCCCAAACTAGATATTATAGTAAAGTATCCATAAGGTATAAAGCACTATTATTATTTTAAGAAGGCTAAGTGCTGTAATAGGATAGATTTGATTAAGGCCAGTGCTGGGATTTATATATTATAATATTATAAGCCCTACAAAGACTGTAAGAGCATAGTAAGATTTTAGAATTTTTTTATAGCAGAACCTTTAAATATAAGGGAAAAGTATAAGCTAGGTCAATAAGATAAAAGCCTAAATATATCTTAGTTACTTTCCAAAATATTTAGATTATAACAAATCAAAAATCCGGTAAAATGGCTAGAATTTTTAAAAGAAAAATTCCGCTATGCTAAAATAACTAAAAAGTGGAAAATACTTTGCACTATAGTTATAATAGCAACTAAGCTATAAAGCTATATATAGCTCCGTAATAATATACCAAGAATATTAGCTATTAGGCTTAAGGGACTTACAAAAAAAAAGGCATAAAATTAATAATTGTAAGCGTCCTAGCTCTTAAGCCAGCATTAGAAAGAGATTGTATGCTAAAAATATTACATATAATATTTCCCAATAAGTATATTGCTTAGATTAAGGCCCAGTATCTAAAGAGTGGTATAGTAAAATATAACCCTTAATAGATCCGCGGGTAAATAAAATAGTTAAGGATAAATATATAGACTAATTGATATTTTAAACAAGAGAGAAAGGATAAAAGCCTAAGGGTGCAGAATATTATAAAAATACCGCCTGTGGTAAGAGTATACATCTTAGTAGTCTCTATAGTGTTCCGTTTTAGTAAAAGAACAAAGAATAAAAAAAGTATATATACTTCTTCTTTAATTTAAAAATAAAATCTAATATTAGAAAATTAAAGACTTCTTTTATAGTTTTTTTTAGTATTTAGAAGAAATTTATATTAAAAGTATTTATAGTATTTATAGATAAAAGAGATATAGGCTCTAATTAATATAAAGTTATAGTAATAGCTATATAAACAAAATAATTAGTAATAAGTAAAAAAGATAAGGTAGAACCTATAAAAATTAATAAATAGAGTATAGCTCTATACTAAAATTCTAATCTTAGGCTGCAGTTATTCTCTGCTTATATACACCACTATCTAAATTACTAGCCTTCTCTAATACAACCTCGTCTAACGTGGCTTTCTCTAGCGTAGCCTATATAGCTCCCCCGGCGTATCCTCTTTACTTTCCCTATTAATAGCAGTAGTTCTAAATATACACCTTAACACGCCATTAAGCCCATTAAGGGTTATATAGCTACTGTTATATATTAGTATATAATATAAGTTAAAGAGAGTAGAAATAGTACCTATAGGTAGGTAGTAGCTTAAAATATTCTATAGCATTATTTGCTCCTTTAACTTTCTAAATCCAATTACATATCTTCCTAAAAGTCCTCTAGATGGTACAATTTGGATTAGAAGAAAATATTATAATAATACACATCTTTAAGGTAAAGTAATTGATTAATTCTTTAAAGTCTCTTAGGGATGTATATATATATATCTGCCCTAAATTCTGTTATTGTTATTATATATATAGAGTTAACTAAGTTAATTTTTATTCTAAGACATTAGACGTCTTAAACTATAGTTAAAAGTAGTAAAAGTTGTGTAATTCCTATCTATACTTTACTAAAATTATAATAATCTCACCTTTATTACTTATCCCACTATCTCTTTAAGCTCCGCCTCCTTAATCTATATAGAAAAAAAGATACTACAATCTTCTTCCATATCTTAGTTATATCTTAAACTCTTTCCAAACTTATCTTTATTCCAAACCACTATTTAAGTCTTATCAATCATTAAATACTTATTAGCCCCATTTAGAGAACCCAACTTGTCGGCCTCAGACTATACCATCCCCTTATAAATATATAATACTCTAAAATTATATAATAGATTAGCAAGATTCTCTTCTTTTAAATTTAAGAGTAAGAAGGAAGTTAACTTAGAAAGAGGTTATAAAAGAAGTTAGGAGATTAAATTAGCAAACTTATAGATTATTAATACTTTAGATAAGATTTATAAAGCTACTAGCAAAGTATAATATAATAGGCTAAGTAAATAGATAAGACTTCTATTTACTAGACTACATAAATAAAAGTATAAAATTTCTATAAATAAAAGCGAGAGTTAATAATATAAAAAGACTAGTAAAAGGTAAAAAAGAAATTTCCTTATTTACTAGTTAAGTTAAGGGTTAGGGCTAAAGAGTAGGTTAAAAGACAGTATTGTTAGGGATGCTAGCGTCGCCCATTCCTATCTAATAACTCCCTTTAAGACTAGTTAGGTTTATAGGAAATAATATTAGTATTTAATAACTTTTAACTATCTTAACTGGGCTAGTGCTAATAATTCCTCCTTATTAATAGCTACTCCCAGTATTCGGTTTTATAGTTAACTGTCTAATAATACTGCTCGCCTATAGCGTAAACTATAGTAGATAAGCATTATAAAGGAAATCTTCTATATTTGGCCTAGGGTTAATAGCAAAGACTATAATAGCGTAGCAATATAAAACTAGTAGCGTTTATTTACAGAAAAACCATTATAGACTTATATATTGGATAAAAAAGGAAATAATATTATCTATACTATTCTTAGGGTTAAAATAGAAAAAGTTAGTATTAAAAATCCTGTTAGGTATATACAGATTCTTAAGCAAGGATTGCGATATAGTATAGTTTAGTTTAAGAAACTAAAAGTAGATAATATCTCTAATAGGCGCGGATATTTAATTTAGGGAAAACATTAGATCTTCCTAAGTACCAACTTAGACAGTATAGATTGGCGATAAGGAAGATATAGTAGGAGATATAGTCGCAATAATCTTAACACTAAGCTTGACGTCTACTTCAAGCTTGCCTTATTTAGGTATAGTTGCCATTATATCCGCCCCAACTTTAATTAATATTACATTATTTAGTAGAGACTAATTAATACTATAATTTATTAGGACTAGATTTCCATAGTAACTATAATCTACCTACTTAGCAATTACTCCTAGAGATTAATAGTATATTACTATAACCGCGCACAAAGCAAAAAAGAGAAGTGTATATATATTTAATATTAAGTTTAGGATATAAGGGCTATTTTAATTCTTATAATTTAGGAAGAATTTTTTTATTAAATATAGTCTTAAGTTCTAAAAATAATGGCTAGAGATATATATATGGGAATGCTAAAATTATCTTAAGGAGTAGGCTTTTAATCCTTAGACGCCCTACTTGCATATTTTTTCTTAGCATTTATATATATTAGCTAGCTTAGCTCTAAAATTAGAAAGCCAGATAAGAACTCTATAAGCGCTAGATATTCTCTAACCCTCTTTTTATCTACTTTTTATTAAACACTTTATTGAGGAATATTGTTTAGGATTCTCTTCTAAAAAGCTTCTACCCTAAAATATCTAGAATGCGTATTTCTTAGGTTAACGACAACAAGGCTGTTTTGGATATTTAAAGCGGTAAAATCACTCTGGAAGACTTAGACAATAAGAGTATATACTAGCTAAGTAAGATAAATAAGCCAACTAGCCTATATCTAAACCCCTATAAACCGCATAATAAAGATAATAGCAAGTATAACAGCTCCGCCACTAATTAAATAAAGTAATGTTACCTAAATTCCTACCTATAGGGTTCCCGGGCGATATATAACAAAATTAATAAAATAATCTTAAACAATAAATGGGAGATTAACAATATTATAGGGGAAAGGATAACTAAGATAGGACGCAAATATAAGGTGGTTTAAAAGGATACCTAGGTCTATAAAAGTAGGCTACTAAATATAAGGAAGGCTCTTAGGTTTTACTAAAGGTATATTAGGTATGCTAAAGTCTAGAGCGCTAAGCAGCATCTAACTATAGTAGTAATATTGTAAGAGGGTAAAATAAATCGGAAGAGACGCTTCTCCTAAGTTATATAGAACAGTAATACTACCTTAATTACTATAGAAAAAGGTAAAAAAAAGTATTAAGTGGTTCTTGCTCTATAGCTAAGGTAGTAATTTATTTACTAATCTTGTCTTACGCCGTAAAAGGATATATACTTTTATTTAAAAATATATTACTACTAAGTAAATTGTTATTAATTTCAGCTAATCATTTAAGGTTAAGTTAGAGAAGTAAAAGCTACTTAACAAAGAATTATGCTTATTATTTTATTATTATATTATATCTTAAGCCTATTAGCTTTTTAAGATAAATATTAGTTAAGGACTTACTCTAATAGCACAATTGCTTTAATAAGATCTTTTAACTATAGGTAACTACTTACTTTTAGAAACTAAAGCCAGGGCTCCGCGTTTATAGACAAAAGGAAAGATAAAATTTAAATACCATAGACGGAGCAGAGCAATTTAAGAATTGCGCCAACCTTAAGGTTATACTTAAACATTCTAATGGCGGAATCTCTAGTACCTCTTAGAATTTTCCAATCTCTGTTAAATAACTTAAGCATTAAGTCATTTTAAATATAGTCCTAGGCTTTCCAACTAGGAACGACATTATTTTATAGCTGGCTCTTTTTACGCTTTTTTAAAAAGATAGCTAATTTAGCTTAGATATAGGAGTTAAAGCTTTCCCGTAATTTAACTTAACTAATTCGCCTTTATGCAACGCCTTTATGCAACGCCTTTATGCGTCCTGCTTTTAGCCTACCTTATATCTTAAATATAGGCGCAGATACGATAAATATCCTTAGCCTTACTATTAGTAGAACTGACTAATTCGCTCTTGCTCTAATATTTCTATAATAAATTAATAATAATATATGCAGTTATATAGTTAGATATTAGCTATATTGTCTATATAATAGATAAAAGAGAAAAGCCGGAAGTAATAACTATATTATTAAATTGGGAGAGCAGAATTAGAATAGAGAGCTTTAATTATTAAAAATTATAACATAGCGCGTCTAAAATATTTATGTTAATAGTGGGGTCCGAAAAAATACGTTGCTTTTTAGATAACAATGGGGCGATATACTTTATATTGGCGCTTCCTCCTATAAGGGCAAAGACAGTCAAATTCCCTTAAACGGCGTTAATTATTAGGTAGTTACTACTGTTAAAGGAATTAGTAAGGGTAGATCCATGCATAAATTAACCTACCTTTTAGGCGGCTCGTCTTTAATAATATTAAGATCATTCTCTGTAATAGGAGCCTAGCTATATTTTTTACTATAGAACTAATAGTTAGGAGGAGGTTTCTAGTTCTTCTTAAATGCAAAGTTAATAGCTTTAGCAATATTAACTCTATTATTTAAAATTTAATAGTATGTATGCGGTAATATAATAACCATTTCCCTAGGCTGGTAATGGGTAATGTAAGGCTATTGCCTAGGTATACGGTAGGGAGTAGGCAAGCCGAGCATAAGTTACAAGGAGAGTTGATAGAAGAGGACAATATGGTAAAGAGTAGGTATGGCAATACCTTGTTATAACGAAGCCTTGTAGCAGGAACTACGGTGGACTTATTATTGGGCTAGGTATATAGATATTGAACGAGTCAACAATGTAACAGTAACAAACAACAACTAGTATGGAGTGGTTGCCCAACAGATTAACTCCAATTGTATTCTAAGATTCACTACAAAGAAAGAACTATCTAGGTAGGGACTGTGGTCCTTTAAATACACATCCTGACTCCTAAGAAAGTCCTTACTCTGTCCGCTCTATCTGCTCTATTACACAGATCTCACAGATTATACAGATCACACAGATCACATCACATGACCTCAGTTACCATTCCTCGTCACATAGTTCTACCGGATCCATCCTAGACCATGCCTGTATCAACCAACTAGCTTCCGCCGACTCCTCTCCAAGTAGTCATAACATCGTACTTAAAGCGTTCGTAACACTTGTATGAAGACGAACCAATAAGGGAGGAAGGGTTACAAGCCTGAGGAGCTTATAAGGAGGTGCCAAGGGCTAGCCAAGGGCTAGCCTTGGCAGCCCCTAAGAGCTCCCATACACGCACCTAAGTAAGGGGTAAAAAGTACCCTTATAGGTAATTTTACAGCAAATATACTAGAGATTAAGCAACTCCTTATATAGTATAAAATCTATATACCGGATAAATTGGGAGTAGGCTAACTTCTATACCTTAGAGTTTAATTTTCGCTTTTAAAAGCTAAAAACCTCCTTAATTCTATCTTTTAACTAGCACGTATTGTTAGGGGAGACTATTAACTAGGACTTGGGGGCTCTAGTATAAATAAGATTTATAGAGCTAAGTCTAGTATCTTCTATGTATATAGTTGCCGGCGTATTCTAAGAACCACTAATATACGCATATAGTAAATATATCCTAGAGATCTTTGCCTTTATCTTATTAAGTTAAATCCTATAGTTAAGAAGTGACTTATTACCCAAACTAATTGTTTTCTATTCTTTACTAGTAGAGGTAGGGTAAATTAAGTACGGGAGGATTTTGTTCTGGATTTTGGTAGTGCAAAATAGGGTTATAGCGGTAGACGGTTAATAAAAAAGAATCCTTAGGATCCTAAACTTGTCTTTTTATTAATTGGAGGATGCCTAGTATATAAGGTTATATATAGCATAGTTTATAACCTTCTTAGTGCGTAAAGGCCGTATTATATAAGCCGTATAATTAAAGTTTAAGGGGTTACTATACTTCCCTATAATTTGGCCTTTTATAGATTTTAAGTAAGTAGAGAGCGTATTTAGCAGAACTAAGACTTTAAAATAGCCAATTTTCCGCAAGGCTAGATCTCTTTTTATAATTGTTTAAATTGTTTAAATAAGATAGCTTATATTAATAGTGTTAAATCGGCTAGAACCTATATACTCCTAATATTCACAAGACCCCTTCAGCCTATTATTAGGCTCTTTTCTAGCTTTGCCACTTCTAGCGTTTATAGGTACTAAAAGTTTAGCACTTCTCTTGCGTTTCTGCTTAAGGCAAGAGATGATTTTCTATAGCTTTATAATAATTAACCTAAATTAGAGTCCTTTAGGCTGGGTGGACTATACTTAATTTAGTGCTAATAGGGGTATAATAAAGGAGACTATATATACTTAAGTTAAGCGTTTAAAGGCCTTAAGTAAGTTTAGGAGAGTTTGCTATAACTATAACTATTATAATATTATTCTTAGGTATAGAAGAGAAGTAAGTGTGTACAGGCCCCATACCTTAATCTTAAAAGCTACATTAAGGTATAGTTATATAAAATTTCCTAAATTATCTTAGTAATAGCTAGCCTATAAAAGGGCTAAGATATAGGATCTAAATTGCTTAGTGTTAGGATTGTATAAAAGAATTACCATGTAAAGTGGCTAGGACTTTTCCATTTTTAAAAAAGATCAATTCTAGATTAATAAAGAAAATGGATAGGATAGTGTTTACTTCCTTAGCTTTAAGGTTACTAGGCTTCTATAGTGCTAATATATACTAGCCTAAGCGGCTAGGCAAATCTTGTATAATAGTTAACTTTTAAAGAGATAGGGGTAGTATATAGAATAATTAGACAATGCAAATACCCTAACCTCTATACGTGAAACGACAAAGTTTAACCTTACTGCAGCCACTTTAGTAGTCTTTAGTAGCCGGCTCCGTGTCGCAGTATATAAACCCACTATATCTATAAAGCGGAGACCACCCCTAGTATAATTTGGCGGACTTAAGAGACTTATTCCTAAAAGACGTAATATAAAAAATTTAAGATTAAGCTAGGCTAAGATACTAAAAAGAATTAATAAGGCTATAATTCCTATTGCTGTAAATAATAAGATAATGCTAGGCTGGAAAATTAGGTATAAACTATTACACCTATATTGCTACCGCTTACCCTATAGGTTTGGTATTAGAAAACTAGGGTTAGTTTTCTAATAACTTTTTGTTATAATGCACCATTCTTTAAACTATAATAGGTCGCATTTAATAAAAGTAAGTTCTGTAGCTTGCTGCTACTTTAGCAAACTTTAGATAAGCTAATACTGGTTAACCGGTATATTTGTTTGGCATCGCGCATACCATACTTAAGTTAGACGCTATATTTTGGTAGAAAGTAAAGAGGGCAATTATTTTACCGTAAAAAACCAAGTTTACAGTTAATGAAGAAACTAACCCTAAAGGGAGTATTGATTGCGTTCTATATAAAGTATATAAAGAGGTTTCTAGCGCACTTTTTTTATAAAGTAAAAGTTATAAGAGAATTAAGATATTAAAAATGGAAATTTTAATTTTAGTATAGTTATATATAATCGCAAACCTTTTTCTAAAACTCTACTAGGAAAATAAAGCACAAAAAAAATATATAAAGAGCATAATGGAGACAGCGGTATCGTTTACGATTAGCGTAATATTTAAGTATATTAGCCATCTTTTTATTTTAAGTAATTTACTTAGGCTATAAGTAGAAGACAAGCTTAATATAGTTATTTCCCTAAGTAAAGTAAGGCTTATTACTAAAGATAACAACCTTTATTAATAGTAGCCAACCCCTAAGAAATAATACCTCTTTAAAAAATACCTAAGTAAATATTCTATTATAGCGTATTAGGATCCATAAAAACCAAAACTATAGAGGTATAAAACTACTAATACTATTTAACATGAGCTAATAGTTTCTAGAAAGAATTTAATTCCTATAAATATCTAACCCACAAAATTGGGAGTTAAGGATTAGGTGTAAAAGAATTATAGAATATAGAAACTGGGAGAGAGTAGTAGAAGAGCAAGGAAGTTAATAAAGGGCTTAGTAATTTAAACGTTAGAATTGCAGAACTATAGCGGGAATGCTATTTAATAAGGAAAGCTACTTTTTATTATTAGGAAAAGGCTTCGTAATATAAATAAGGGATTAATAAGTTTTTAAAAGTACTGCAAAAGCTATATATTAAGACTCTATTAAAATATCCAGTGCCAAATTTCGGTACCTAAGCCTAGACTAGCCAATTATTAACTATTTCCGCCATTACTTCCACTATTTAATGCCTTCTTTAACTCCCTAATTCTTGCACTAATAGAAAATGCCTATACTTACATCTTAGCTATGTAATTATTAAGATAATTAAGCCGTCTATTATTAATAATTAGTTTAAAAAAAGATATAATCCATTAAATTTTACCTACTTGGCTATTAGCTCTTGTCTAAGCAATATTAGGAAAGTAATTTTTCTAGAGCTCTTATGCTAGTATATAGACGTTAGGTGGCTTAGAACCTATTAATATATAGGTCTTAGCTAATAATTTTAGGCTAGTATATATATATATAAGGCCTAGATCTAGATTAGGCTAATATTATAATGGAACCTTATAGCAGGAACTATAGTAGGCTCGTTAATGGGCTGGGTATATAGGTATAAACAATAAGTCAATAACGTAATAACAACTGGTGGAGTAGTTGCCTAATAGATTAACTCTAATTATATTCTGAGATTTATTATAAAGAGAGAACTATCTAGGTAGGGACTGTGGTCCTTTAAATACATAACCATACGCCTAAGAAATCCCTTTGCTCTGTAAAGTATATGTGCTCTATATGCTCTGTATAGATTACACAGATTATACAGATTATATAGATTATATTACGTGACCTTGGCTACTATTCCTTGTTATATAGTTCCACTAAATCCATTCTAGACTGTGCCTATATTAACTAACTAGCTTCCTCCAACTCTTCTCTAAGTAGTTATAATATTGTACTTAAGCTGTCCATAACACTATCTCCCTCCTCTTTATCTTTGTCCTTAAAGATTCCTAATATCTCCAAGTTATCTACTAGAGGTATAATGTCCGTTTAATTAATCTGGTTAATATCCTTACTTATTATACCTAAAGCCTCTTCTTCTTCTTCTACAGCCCATTAGTCTCATACTGTTGCTACAATACTATCTTTTAGTGAGATTATACTGTCTTTATATTCTCGTTGTGCGAAAGAGGGGTTAGTTTGCGTTACGCTGGCAAGTCCCTTATCCCAACAACCATCCTCTTATTTAGCGTATACCAAGGCGAATGTTTAATCATCCTGCGACGTTTGTTCCATTTCTAACGCTAAGTATACACATCCTATAACTTTTAACAGTCTTCGAGTTCCCTTATTAATTTCCCTTAGGGTCTTGTGTTTAATCTGCCGCTATAAAGCTTAATAATAAGCTTTCTACCTTCCTTATGGAGCTTTAGCATACTTATGCTGCTTATAAGGCATACTTATCTGCCTTAGTACGTCTTCTTCGTCTTAAAAAGGTTTATAAGAAGGTTTATTTTAAGGAGTGGAAACTTGTCCAATAGGGTTTATCTAAGCTAGGTAATAAGCGAGTAGAGTTTTTAGAGAAGGAAACAACTCTAAGTAACATAGTAGTTGCTCCTCTTAGGTCCCCCTTAAGTAGTTCATCCTTTAGCAATCCTTTTTTAATACTCCCTAACCTACTTTCTTCTAATACTCCTATACCTTTCCTATTATAGGAGGGTACGGTCGCTCTTTGACAGGAAGTCACGGTGTGGTTAGTCAGTCAGTTAGTCGTAATTAGCCAGTAGGGAAGCGGTCAGTAAGAAGAGAAGAAAAGAGTGTATTGAAGAGAAACTGTATGTCTGTTGGCCCTCTTAGAGTTGTTAAAGACTCTAGGGCTGCAGACCAATCTATATATCTATGGAAGGCCTATGCTCTCCCAAAACTATACCTAAACTAGATATTAAATCCAGTGGTCCAATTTACCCTACCACATACCTCCTCCACCTAAGTTGTTGTCCCCTAACGACCTCTAAAACTCCAAAACTCCCTATCTTTAAAATAAAGGTGCAGTAGGTGACCGCATGCGTTCCTTACCCTTATTATAAACCCAAGACGGCAAATAAAGAGACTCTGTTCTGGTTGAATAAAACCGCTCTTATCTGCCTAGCTAAGCAGTATAAGACGTATCAGACTGACGGCTTTTGGATAATATGGCTCTTTCGCGCCCTTCCACCTGCTTAGCTCTGTCCCACAATTCTTTAGGTAACTTTGTATAACTCTATTCTTCTATAACAATAGGGGGTACTCTGCTTGGATCTACCGCAACAGTTAAGGGGTTAATTCTATTGTTAACGCAGTAGAAGTACAAGCGACTATTAAAGCGCTTTATTTCAGTTGCATATATAAGTTAAAACGCATCCTTGTAGTTCTTGACAGCCTTTAGACAATAAGAATGCATCCATTTTATAACTTCGTGCCTATTACTAGCAAGAAGCAGATCGCGATCTCAAATTACCGCTGGAGAATCCCATTGTTATTTACCTAGAAGGGTGTTAGATAAGGTGCTGGTAGCAGTAAGCTTAACTGCAGCAGGGAAGCAATATAGGATTGTGCTATAGAGATTAGCATGTCTAGATGGCGTATAGGGCGGCGCTTTTAAGTCTTAATAAGTATCTACCAGCTCTGCCTAGGTTCCTCCTTCTATAACCTTAAGGTTATTATAATCGTCCTAAATACCAATAAACTATGGCAGTATTGTCCGCCAGGTCCAAGTTAAAGGTCCTTTAGCCCCATAAGGAAGGTAAGGTATAATTATACACACATCTCCTTTTTTATACAGCTAAGCCACCTAGTTGGTTGCATATTTTTCTACGTCTTTAGTGGTCCAGTCTTAATCCGAGATCTTGTATACGAATCTATCACCCTTAATTAATCCTTACGCTTTAAGATCTGCCTACTATAATTCTAAGTGATAATGCATGCCAGGCAGGATAATTGTGCAATTGTCCTTAGTCTTGTTATCTAAAGAAACGCTTCCTTAAATTATATCAGCACTACGTCCGCTCTCTATAAGAGAAGGAATGTTTATATTAATATAGCGGAAAGCTGTGGAGTCTCCCTTAACCGTAAACTTTACATAATAAGGATAAGAGATGAGTTGTTACTAGCTGTCAGGCCTAAGAGCGTAATAGAGACGGTAGTACTTAGGATCCTATCTTATTAGCTGCTGGCAGAGACCGTAAACCATTATTCTTAACCAGCTGTAATTTGGCCGCCTATTAATTAGATACTAATAATGGTGGTATATACGCATTTCCTTATTAATTATTGCTAAGATGCCAGAATCCTACTACTATTTAAACACGTTTAAAACCACGGATCCTTCTTACTGCTATATATCTTGGTTATTTAGTAACAGCATTTAATTAAGCAAAGCCTCTCTATTATAGGAAAACCTTAGTGCTGAGTTATAAATAAACTTGTATAGTCCTAAGGAGTTAGACGGAACTAGAGGTCTATAAGCTTTTCTAAACCAGGAGTATGTGGTTAGATCCATTTTTATAGTCAAGTTAATTATAAGCGTGGTATATTAACCGGAGTCTATAATATAGTGTGGTATAGTTTAGACCCTTTATCGCCAAACCTATACGTCCTCCTATGGCTTGCGTATGTATCCAGCAGACCTTATATATCTTTAGATTAGAACCAGCCGCCCTATACCAGCTGCGTAAGAGCTTTATGACCTTAGTTGGTTTAATTTTAGTGGTTTGGTTTAGGGACGCTTTAAGATAAGCTAGCATATTATCTTTACAGTCACACCCTTATTTTGAATGGAGTATTGCTATAGCATCTGCGGTCTCCTTAATATACTCCTTATCATCTCCAGGCTTAATAACGTTTTTATTAAACATTAATTCTACTCCTAGCCCTCCTACTTCCAGGTAAGCAACTATTAGCCCTCTCCTTGGATTTCTTCTTAAAGAAGATACTAGCAGCTATAGGGGCGAGCCAACAGGCATTCCAGCTGCAAGGATACTTTCGTTTATAGAAGACAAAAGCAAGTTAACTAATATAGGTAATCCTTGTTAAGACGGGCTTGGCATGATACTAACGCCTCCTCCTCAAATAGGTGTTGACGGCTAAAAGGCTGATTCCAATATTGGTGACCTCTGGTCCCATAGTAGTTAGTCTCCTACTTCTTGGCGGCAGGTCCTTACTTAGAACAAGGAAGCCAGTTAAGTGTCTTTCTAAACCATGCTTATTCGCCACCTAGTCTAATATTGCCCTTCCTGATATCCTAGGCGTGAGCGCGAAATCGGTCGGCTGTAGTTGAGTAGTGTTCTTAATGCTGCATCCTGGATAATCAAGCCTCTTGACTAGGGCCTTATTAACTTATAATGTCACTTTATAAAGTGGGTGGACGGTAAGCTTTTGGGCGGCAGAAAGGAAGTGGTAGGATACTGCGTGTTTAAGCGGCCCATTAAGAACACCTTGTCTCTAGGCCTTTTGGATAGTTTCTCTAGCCTTATTACACTAATTTCTTTAATCCTTTGCTATCTTACTAACGTTAGAGATGTCTTTAAAGATTGATAAGAACGCGTCCTTTCCTAGAGATGCTTACAGCCCGTTATTGTTGCTGACGAAATTAACTACCACACTAGCAGCATCTGTGTAGTTCTTTTAGGAGAGCAGAATCTCGTTATAGATTTAAATGAGCACAGCCTGATGCCTATTAACTACAAAGCCTCTGACCTCTATAAGGACGTTACTAATCTATTACTTAACTCCCTTATATAGTACTAGTGGTCTGCTTGATAAAGATATAATAAGTATGCTGTTGTTAATTCTGCTTAGTTTATGCTTTAGCTAATTATGACTGTCTTTAAGGTTTATTAAGGGTAAAAAGGTAAAGTTCTTAATAGGGTTTCCTGATCTAAATAGTCTACTAAATCTAGTGGCGGTGTAGAGTTCTACCAGCTCTAATTGCTAAACAGACCAATTATGATTTTCCATCCCCAGGATGGAAAATCGCTATTGGCTTAATAAAGGCGGTAAGCAGAACTAATATCTTTGCAGTAAACGAATCTAGACAGTTATACGTAAACATTCTTCTGCCCTTACCTTACTATTAAGATGTATTGGATTCCTATAACTAAAAAAAGTAAATAAGAAAGTGTAATAAAAAGAGCTTTAGGAAACATGGCAAATAAATGGATTATGTGGTTGTTATCTACGTCCCCTCCCCTACCTTAGAACTTAACTGTCCCCTAGTTAAACATTTTATACTTAGTTCTGTTAAACGATCCTTCTAGAACACACACTTCTTAAACTACGCGGCGTTGCGATACTGGTAGATTTTGTATAATATCTTCCTTAGGTTCTGGCTCTGCTGTCATTTCTTATAGCATAGTTCTGCCTAACTGGTTAAGCTGGTCCCCCTAATGGACTTTAGATACCTATTGTTAATAGAACTTCTTTAATCTATTCCCTAGAGTTTGGTCGTAAAACAGTGTGCTGTTAAGATCCTCAATTAAATACCATCCCTTGTATGGGTGACTCTTATATACACGGAACGGGCCTAGCTACTTTAGATCTAACTTATAACTGCTAGAATAATCTTACTTAAGCTGCGTATTATAGAGCATAACCATGTCTCCAACCTTAAATCTGTCCTGGTAAATGCAATGGGTATTATTAAAATACTCTTTGTTTGCCGTTCTTAGCCGTCTTATATATATAATAGCTTCTTGTACATCCGCGTCTCTTTAGTTAAACTGCTTTGCACAAAGCGCTAGTAGCTCTATAGTGGTCCGGACTGTTTCTCAAGGCAGCGTCTACTAGGTTGGTATATAGAGTTTAACAGAAAGGACATGCTTATATCCGCATATAACTCTTACTGGTGTCATTCCTATAGACCTCTTAATAGTTATTTTATCTGCCTATAAGACGGTATAAAGATTGTCTAGCTATATACTATCCATCTTTGCCAAAGCGTCTATTATAGGCTTATAGCCCCACTCTATTAAACCTTGCCCCTGTGGGTGATATGCAGAAGCCATAACCCTTTTAATATTATAGAGCTCTGCAAGCGCAGCAGTAATATTAGCATTCTCTCCTCCACCATCTACAGAGAGCTGTCCAAACACTTCCCATTAGCAGATGACATCTTTATAGAGAAACTTTGCTATACTTTTTATATCTTTCTTTTAAAGGGCCCAAGCTTCCACCCATCTAAATATATATTCTTAAGTAATAGCCAGGTACCAGAATCTAAAATAGTTTGGCGGCATAAACGTGATGTCTACCATTACTTGTTGCCACAAGGTAGACTCTTACGTAGGGTATATCGCTTCTTCTTCCTATCCCAACTATCATTCCTAGCACTATAGGTACGACTTAATATGCTATAATATCTGATCCCATAGTCCTGGCCACCAATATTAATTTAAGACCCTTTGGTACGTTCCCTTCTATCTATAATATCCACTCCGGTTATAAAGGCTCTTAACAATTTCTTACTAAGTAGTCTCGTCATTAACTACCCTCCGCATTAGCACTTTCTTAGACTATTAGTGGAAGAGCTGTTAATTATATACTAGAAACTTCAGCGCATACCTTTTAAACTTTTTAAATTTCTTAGTATTTATTTCTTCTAAACGTTATAAGGTTACTAGCCATTTTATAACCTTCTAAGATTCCTTTAAATATAAGTCATCTAGTGGCAGATCTGCTTCTATTCTAAGAGGGCTAGCCGTATATTTTAAGGCACTCAGCTTATAGTTAATAAACTCTTTAATATCCTTAGTTGGCTTATTAGGTCATTTGCCATTAGGCGGCTGTTGTAAAAGTCTATTAGCTAGGCTATTCTTCTTCCCTAGCATGTGTCTAATATTAAAGTCCTATAGCTAGATCCACGCTAGCCATCTTATCATTAAGGCTCCGGGTAAATTAGTGGCAGCACGATTTAGTTATATAACTAAGGTATTTGTATCCGTCTTAACTGTAAAGCAAACGCCGTATAGGTATACGCGACACTTCTTTAGCGCATATAGTAATGCCCGACACTTAAGCTTTCCTAAGTTATATTTCTGTTCTACTTAAGACTAGATGCCGCTCTTATATTAACACGGATAATAACAACCTTACATATCCAGTTGTATAAGGCCGCACCCCTATCTATTCTTGTATTTATTAATGGCGAGAACAACTAGCCTAGCCCCCTTACTATAATCTAGTTGAACCAATACGGGTGCGGTAGTAATGGCATACTTTAGAGTCTTTATAGCGGTGATCTGCTCTATACCCCATATAAACGGAACGTTTACTTATAATAGTTGGAAGATTGGCTCTGCCTTAATTGCAAAGTCTTCTACCTATATTTGGTAATACACGACAACTCCTAGAAATGCTTAGGCGGACGTGATATCTTTATAGTCTCTCTAGTAAATAATCTTTGTAACCTTTAACTCCTCTAGATATCATCCCTTACCATTATAGCGGTAACCAACTACTATAATCTTGTCTTTATAGAAATAAGACTTTACGTCTAAGATTGTATATCTAGCTTGTTCTAAATCTGCAAGTACTCTGTCTAGCCATATAATGTGTTCCAGAATGTATCTACACACGCCTAGAAGACTCTCTTCTCTACCATATACTATCTATGGGCCTTTTACTATAATGTTATCTAGAAACGGCAAGGCATGGTATGGGATGTGTCGTTCCAGAATCTTAGTAATTGTCCTCACAAACTAGGCTACTAAATTTGTGCCTTTTATAGGTACCGTTGTTTATTATAGAAGCCCCAGAGGTATTATAAAAGCCATTAGGTTCCTACTTTCTATATTAAGCTCCAATTAGTTATAGCCAAAGAAGAAGTCCACTAGAGACATAACCTTGCACCCTATAAACTCCTTAGAAAACTTATTAGCACATAGCGGCAGATTTGCGTCCCTAATAGTCACTTAGTTGATATTTATTGCCGCGTTAATTAATTAGTACTTTTTATATTCCTTCTTACTTATAAGAAACCATAGATTCCTATATAGGCTTTTATAATATTCCAGAGTCCCTTAAGCTAGTTATTCTTATAACATGCTTATTACTTCTCCTTATAGGGCCCTTAGTATAGGAAAGTTTAGTACTTACCATGCTTTATGCGGTACAGTCTTAATCTTTAATGGTAAAGTTATATCTCTGCTAATGCAACCTATTTTAGAGAACTCCTATGCTAGCATCTCTTCTTGGTTAAATAGTATAGCCTTAAAGATCTCTTATTCTCTTAGCTGAATGTCCCCTACAATTATGCGCTCTAATTATTCTGGCTTTAGTTGTGCACTATAGGCCAGCTTAGTGTATCGCAGCTTAAGGAAATGATTATACAGACTAAGAGGCAACCTTTAAATTAATGCCTTCTGTTTATATAAGGCCACCTCTTACCATTCTATTATACCTCCCATAACTATTCCATCTAGTGCTAATAAATTAACTAGGTAGACCTTGTCTGCCTTTTATTTATATATAGTTGCTATATTTATAGCGTTTTGTTGGGCCTTGCTCCGGTAGCTTTCCATTTATATTATAAATAAATCCGTTGTCTTTAACATTTAATATATAAGGGACCCAGCCTTTACTTTAAATACTGGCTTCTAATTCTTTCTTAAGTGTTTCTTTAGGACTTTTTTTGATGTTTTGCTGTTAAGCTCTCTCTATTTAATGTTATGGTCTTCTTTTTACTAATGGCTCTGTCTAGTAGATATCCAAAACGGTAAGTGTCTATGTTAGAGCCGCACCTCATTTCCCTCTTCTTTAATCTTAATGTCCTCCTTATCCTAATGTGCCGGGTTATAAGTAACCCCAGATATAATCCCAGCGGTCACACTGGTTATACATTTCCTAAACTATTGTCTATACTAATGCCTTTATCTGGTTTAAAGAACATTGCATCCTTATAGGACATTAAGAACCTTGTTTTAACTCTGCTATCTTTTAATTAAATAATATAAGATACCTAACCTATTACGGTGCGTTTTGTTGCCAGTTTAGCCCTTACTAACTATAGCTTACCAAGTATTACCTTATATGACATTTCTCCTACAGTAATAAATGTTGTAGATATTAAGACGTTACCTATTACTATGGGGACCGCATACACTAATCCAATAAACTCAGACTAAGTCCTATTGGCAGACGTTAGATATACACCTTATAGTTACAGAGGCAGACTTGATATTAGTAAGCCATGTTATAGAGCTATGCTTTCCTTAATAAGGTTAAGCTCCGCTCCAGAGTTAATTAAGCATTTAGCCTTTCCATCTCCTATCCGCGCTTCTACTTTTGGGCATTGTCTTTAAAACTAGACAAATCCTGCTTCTTGTTTAATCTGGTCCACTTTAGTAGTTATTAAGCCAGCCTAATTAGCATGGAACGCTAGGTGTGCTAACAACACAAATGCCTTAATGTCCTCTTGCTTTTGTCGGTAAGGCTCTATAAGGGGTAACAGAAGAGGCTTAAAGAATAGCCTTATAACCTTAGGCATGTATATAAAGCAGTCACCAACTGTAACTTTAATGGTTTTTAATAAAATCTTATCCGCTATTATAGTTGGGCTTAGGACATTTCCCTTTAGTATATCTATTATCCTAACTGGCTTTAGTTATAGTGCTTTGGCTATTATTATTATATCCACTATTTGCTCCATCTGTCTTAGCTGTTTGGTATAGTCTATTTTATTAATTTTACTATTGCTTGATAGTGGTTAAGGAGCTTGCTACTAGGGCCGTAGTACAATTTGGATATGTCCTCCTAGTTATACATTTTAAACTACTGCCGGTCACTAACCAGATGGTTTTAAAGGCGGTTTTGTTACTCTTACTTCCCCTTACAGTTTCCTAAGATTATATAACTGTGGCATAGGCTGCAACTGGGTTGCGGCTCCTACTAAATTAACGTATATTAACTCTACTTAGTATACATCCTCTTAAGACTCGCCGAGTTCTTCCTTACTTTTAGCGTCGCTTCCTTCTATAAGCTCTACTAAAGCTGCCTTTAGTTAGACGCCTATTACTGGAGCATTAGGATTAATATTTGCGTTCTGCTTTAGCCAGTCTTTAAGGAACTTAATTTAATTATCGCTTGGTAAATACGGAATTATATTTCCTAGGCACTTTTGTGTTCCAGCATAGATTTGGTTGTTCTTATTTATATATAGGAAACTATAATAAACCAATTCCTGGAGCTGTGGACACTGATTAATAAAATAGTAGGAACCCCCGCATCCATAATATATCTAAGCTTATGCTAGGTATATGCCAAAGTTTCCCAGCCCTCTATACCTTCCTGGGCCCGGCTTATATTATTCTTATAGCGCTCCCTTATAGGGCGGCTACGGTCTATTATTATTTAGTACCGGTTACGGGCCTATTTATTTTTACTATACTAACGCCCTATTTAGAAGCTGCGTATACTATATTAGATCTTGGCAAATCCTATCTAGGAATAGTATTAAAGATGCAACGCCTGCTAATTTAACTGTCCTAAGATTAAGCTTCCGGAGTTAATTAGTAAGTTTCTTTAGCTTGGGGTCCGTTTCCTAAGTTGTTTAACAGGTACCTACTGACTCGCTTAGTAGAGAGACTACAGGCGGTTAAAGGGTAGTATCTCTTTAGTTGGTTATAGCTGGTTACTAATTACGGAATTGTCCAACTAGCTAACAAAGGCCTTGCTCCTTAGGATTTATTATTAACAACTAATTTGCGCCTTTATACGAATTAAGCCTGTCTTCTATAGCTCTCCTCATTAGATAGAAGTTAAAAGACTTTTATCTATCCGGGTCGGCTCCTGTTTTAGTTATAGTATGTCTTTAATATTTAAATAGAAGTCCCCTTGCAAACCAGTACCCTTAATTACGGTTTTCTAAATTACTAGCCTTGGTAACCTTTTGGGAGATTAATATAAACTGCCTATAGTATTCACGTATACTACTAGGTGGATTGTTCCTGTACTATAGTATATAAGCTTCCAAGAATTCTACTGTTTTGACTTGTCAAAAGTAGTTACTTTCTTAGTAGTCTATCCTAAGCTTCCTTATAAGTTCTGTCCAATTACCAATTATAAACTTAGGTAGGCTCTGGAACTATATCTCTATCTAATAGTTATAATACTCTAGAAGTCCTTAATGCTTCTTATTATCCGTAACATAATATTAGATGTATAGTCGCTTATACTATTTAACGAATTGTGATATGTTTTGTCCTATAAAGTAAGGGGTCCTAGGAGTTCCTAGAGCCGGCATAGGCTGGGCTATAACATATACCTTATCTCGTTCCATTGGTGGTCTAGTAGGATGTAGTAGACCTACAGATTCTCTAGGGACAGGTAGGTAGACCTTATAACCCTTATCCTCTATCTATTAAGAGTTGTTGGTCCCTAACATTATAGGAGTTAGGGTTGGTATCGCATCCCCTGGTTTAGGAGAGACTTGTGGTTTAATAGGCTGCTTACTTTCCTCTCCCCTTTTAGCACCTTTACTATTATTATAGAATAGACCTAACATCCCTAACAATCCCTTTGCTAGTGCTGTTACTATTATTCCTATAAATTTAAAGGTAGCTCCTATAAACGCGAGAATAATTATATAGACTGTTGTAAATATAGTAAACGAAATGTAGAAGACTTTTTTCTGCCGTTTCTGGCGTACTATAGTCCTTTCTTTTATCCTCCGTCTTGCTGCGCTACGCACTTACATTCCAATTGCTGTTCTTCAACGACTGTTTCCATATAGAGACCGACCGTTCCTATACGGAGACTAAAAGTGTTGTTGGTTTATTCCTATGGTGGTGGCTGCGCACCGGTTGCTAATATGCCTATACTTCTCTGCCTCCCTTTTCGCGCGTCCTTTTTCTGTCTGTTAGTTCTCTTATAGTTCTAGATTGTTCCTATGCGTCTCCTATGTATATAGCACTAGACTTCTAATCTAAAGAGCTTGCCGTCGTCCCCATATGGAATGCTATAAAATATATAGGAGGGTACGGTCGCTCTTTGACAGGAAGTCACGGTGTGGTTAGTTAGTTAGTTAGTTATAATTAGCTAGTAGGGAAGCGGTTAGTAAGAAGAGAAGAAAAGAGTGTATTAAAGAGAAACTGTGTGTCTGTTGGCCCTCTTAGAGTTGTTAAAGACTCTAGGGCTATAGACCAATCTATATATCCACGGAAGGCCTATGCTCTCCTAAAACTATACCTAAACTAGATATTAAATCCAGTGGTCCAATTTACCCCACCACACTATCCCTTGCATAGATAAGTGATGTGCGAATGTGGCCTATGCGCATTAAAAAAGAATATTAACTTTAGGTGCACAGCAGAACGCCTTACCGCCAACGAACACAGCTGTTTAATTGGTTAAGCTCAGGCCACCCTTCTATGGACGAATCTATCTATGCAAGGGATAGCATTCTCTAGGTTACTTAATAGTTCCCAGGTAATCTTACTGTAGCCTATCTACTTTACTTTATACTATATTTTATTATCTATATCCTTATAACTAATAATCCTTAAAACTTGCCATTTATCTTCCTCTTATCCTCTATACGTGTCTGCCTTATAAACTGGTGGTTTAATATTTCCATATGCTGGTTTTAGCATTATAACGTGCTATATAGGGTAGATCTTTATTTTAGCTGGTAGGTTCAACTTATACATAACTAATAAAATTCTCTGCTTAATTTTAAAAGGTCCTAGTCTAACGTAGTCCAACTTCTTGCTTAGTTGTCAACTCTTAAATTTTTTGTATGGTAGCTACACTTTATCTCCCTCCTTAAGATCTGGTCCCTTAGATCTCTTAGTATTATAGTACCTTTTTATTCACTCTTATACTAGTTTCACTGTTTCTTTAAGGTCTGCATAAAGATTTATTAAAGTCTCCATTCTTTCTTTAGCTGTGCTACTTATCTTCTTTACTTAACGTGGCGATAATAATATTCTTGGCTTATATCTATAATTCGCCTTAAATGGTGATGTCCCTATTCCTTCTTATGGTGTTATATTATATATAAACTATATAACTGGTAATAATAATACCTAATTATTCTATACGTGATTAATATAATATCTTAGATACTATTCTAGTGTCTAGTTTAATCTTTCTATTTATCTATCTATCTGCAGATAATATGCTATTAAGGTTACTGCGCAAACTCCTTATTCTGCTAGAAACACTTCCTAAAATACTGCTATAAATCTTAGATCTCTGTCTAATATGACTTTACTTAGTGCTCTGTACAGTGCCAAGACATTAGTTTCCCGACACGCGAATTCTCACCAAAATCGTCACAACTTTGAACAATCGCATAACGTCGCAGTAATTAAATACAGCCAAATTAATATGCAGAATATTTAATTGTAGTTAATACTTTGTCTGCCAGCCATGCGCTTTTCTTACTGCCT
>Ga0307507_10000648_pt1 | contig 75289 bp, 27 predicted proteins | sample 7_EM_MG_FD_207223 | JGI IMG/M metagenome (GOLD analysis project Ga0307507, IMG submission 207223) | Populus trichocarpa ectomycorrhiza microbial communities from riparian zone in the Pacific Northwest, United States - 7_EM | ecosystem: Host-associated > Plants > Roots > Unclassified | place... | reverse complement strand
ACTGTGTGATGAAGTCAAGACGTTGCGTAAGGAGAGAAGGTAAGGAAACGGGAAGAAAGGGTATATATCGCTAGTTTGGTTGCTTGGTCGACACGTGCACGGAGCAGAATAGGATTCGAGTAGCGGTTTTAGCAGAACTTGGCAGGATTCGGTGGACTTGGCAGAATATAGCAGAATGCGGCAGATTGCCGTCAGATTGCCGTAGATTGCCGTCAGACTGCCGTCTCGTAGTCGGTCTCTTCTTGCTGCGTAGGTGGAAACAGGTAGACGTGTGTAAGGTGTTACGGAGGTGTCCCGTAATAGTACCCCCCCTTTAAACTTGAGCTTCTGCAAGATAGGGCTGAGGTAGTTCCAGGTAGAGTTCGTAAAAGTCTTCTGCGGCTTATATAAGTCCTATAGAGTTAACGGGTTCCTATAAGGGCTTAGTAAAGCCTCTCCATTTTATAAGGTATATATATTTGCGTTTCTGTTTATTGTACTTAATATCGTTAACTCTTTTAATAAGGTACTTATCCTTACCATCCACTTTAACTAGTGGGGGAGGGTCTTAGATCTGTCCAGGTAGGGCGTTTAATATAGGGGCGGTAGGGCGGAGGACTGACGTATAGAATATAGGGTAGATTTTAACCGTATTAAGGAGCTTCAGTTAGTAGGCATAAGGAGAGACAACTTTTTTAACCTTATAAGGGCTGGCGTTCTTTTAGTTAAGTTTCTTAGTAAGTTATTTTATGTTCAGATTTCTTACGTCTAGCCAAACAAAGTCACTAATTTGGTAAGCTAGTGCTAGGGCTTAGTTCTTATTTACTACGGCTTTATAGACAGACTGGGCCTATATTATTTTGTTAATAAGGAACTCTTATAGTTCTTCCATCTTCTTTATAAATTTGTTTACTTCTGCAACTTATAAGGCCTAATAAGCTAGGTAAGGAATATTACTAAAGGGTTTAAAATCCATTTGCGGGTGCTAGCTATAATTAGCTAGGAATAGGGAGACCTTTATAGTTTCTAAGATGGAGTTATTTGCAGCAAACTTGGTAAATATAAGCTAGTTTATCCAGTTGTCCTATAAATACGATGTGTATATCCAAATATACTGTTCCATTATAGTATTTACACGTTCCGTTTAACTATCCGTTTCTAGGTAATATACTGTAAATAATAGCGCTTTAATATGGAGTTAGGTAGTTAGTTCTTCCTAAAACACTAAGATAAACTAGCGGCCTCTATTAGAGACAATTGTTTTGGGAAGTCTATGGAGTTTCCATATATAATTTAGGAATAGTTGGGCAATAGCAGGTATTAATATATTAGGGCAGGCGATTAAGTGTCTTATCTTAGATAGTTAGTTTATAACTACTATAATATTTATGCAGCCTTTACTTATGGGGAGATTAATAATAAAGTTAATTAAGATATCCTTTTATCTTTGGTCTGGAACAGGTAGTGGTTTTAGAAAGCTGTTATATATCTTATATAAAGCTTTAGCTTGTTAGCAGGTATAATAGCTAGAGACGTACCTTCGTACTATATTATATATGTTTGGCTAGTAGTACTCCTATTAGAGTAGCTCTAGGGTTTTTCCTTGGCCTAGGTGGCCGGCTATTAGTAAATTGTGTACATATTTAAGGAGCTTAAGTTTAAGTTTGTTATAGTTAGGTATAACTAGGCGGTTCTAGTAGTATAAGCGGTTTTTACGAGCTTTATATTTACTTAGAGAGATCTTTTTAAAGTATCTAATGCCATCTTAAATTAACTTAAGTGTCTCTTAGATAAACTTATTATTTAGGTATTTATTGATTATAATCTACTTAATTAATTAATTAGTTATTTCAAGGATATATACTATAAGGTCTTTAGCTAGGGGATTAAATAGTTTGGGGCGAAGTAGGGTTTAATTATAGTAGGCACGCACTTCTTCCTATACTGGTATATCTTGTAAATATTAGGTTAGGGTATTAGGTTTTTAACCTTAAACGCCTAAATAGTATGTGTGTGACGGTTTGTACGGTTTGTACGCTGCACCGTCTTATAGTCACGTGGCGCCAAGGACCTAGGGCCTTGGCGCCCCCTTTTCTCTGTATATAGTCTGCACCCGCTACCTTCGTAGCTCCTTACCTTAGTCTATTCATAATATAGCCCCTTATTGTTGCTTAATCTATTAGATTGCTTCCATAGGATCGCTAGCCGTGATATTAGACTAAGGTTAAACCCCAAAGGCCTGCAGAGGCGACATAATACTGGTCCAACGGTTAAACGCGTAGCTAGACAGAGAGCTGTTCTACCAATATAACTATAGACCAACCAACCCTCTCGCGCTTACGCAGCGTGACGAAGTCCTAGAGAGGCAGGCACGAAAGCCCTACAAGCGTGTAGGCAACCCTCTCGCGCTTACGCAGCGTGACGAAGCCCTGGAGAGGCAGGCAGCGGAAGTCCTATAAGCGTGTAGGCAATTAAGCGAGCGGCGCTATTAAATACCGCACCCCCACAACCCTTTTACGCGAGTAAAGCGTAACAAAGTCCTAGAGAGGCAGGCACGCGGAAGTCCTACAGCAGCAGGCACCACAAAAGCCCTGCAGCGGCAGGCATAACGGAAGTCCTACAAGCGTATAGGCACGAAGCTCTAGAGACGGCAGAGCTATCAACAAGCGACAACTGCAATTAAACTTCAGCCTCTGTTAACGATGCCCTTAATTATACCCACACGACCCGAACGCCCCCTTTTAACTGATATGGAGTTGTACAAGCTGCAGAAACAACCTCGGCTAAGACTGGATAGTACTGCAAAGATAATATTAATGGATACTCAGACTGGTGCTGCAGAGATGACATTAATTAAGACTTAGCCGTAACGCTATAAGGAACGAAGTCAATTAATACTTAGACTAGTGCTGTAATGGAATAAAGTTAAAAGGAGACTTAGATACTAGACCGTAACAACCCCAACTAATACTAAGCTATACAAGGAGAGACAAAATCAATTAGGAAAGACTTGCCGCTTGCACCATACTGCTACCCCAAAACCCCAAACCGACCGAACAATCGCGCTAATATGCCTGCGATCGAACCCAATAACCTGTCGCGCTGATACGCCTGCGACACGAATCTCTAACTTATCTATAAACGCCCTATGGACACCCGTCAAGTTCTTATTAACAACCACCGTATCTAATCGACCCGAGCATTACTATTAACCCAGATTGTCTCTTAATCTTACGGCCGAATATATCTACAAGTATTATAGTTCTATATATAGGGGTACTAGGAATCTGGGGAGAATTTAAGCGATTTATAGCACTCTTAATTAGGAGAACAGATTAGGAGAATTATTCCAATTTATAGCACTCTCCAACAGCTCTATAGATAAGCCTATTTATCTCTATAACCTTTTACGAACTATTGACGCGTTTCTCTTCTTTAATAGCCATTTATACGACCTTCTACGAACGAGACAGCTTACCGTTATAAAAGCATGTCTTGCCAGTCGTTGACAAGAATCGAAATCTTAACACATATGCCCTTAATACGTACGCTCTCGATACCATTTATTAACTACCCTTAAGACTGCCTGCCAACTTGATGGCAGCCCCCTTTAAATAATAATATGCGAATCTGCTCTCTAATAGCATCTCGTTAAATTAGACGCTACATAACGGCTTACCCTTGTATAACTATGCTCAAATATTAAAGCGCACTCTTTCTTTGATACCTTTGACTCTAATAAGAATCGAAATATTAATACGTACCCTCTTAATACCTCTTTTAATACCTCTAACAACGATTTAATATACTAAGTTATAATGGCATTCCTATAAGTCCCTAGTTAATCCTAGATATCTGTCACCTATGGCGATATCCTTAATCAAATATAAGTATTCGAATACGCCTGTTAACCCTATAGCGTACCTTTAAATTTCCTAACAACACTTAAACACGTCTACTATTTAACGACGACCTGTTCTGAGAATTACGAGAATATTAATAAACTATATACTGATACCTTAATCAAATACCTTAATGAGAATTAACCTATTGGCGCATCTCTCTTAATACCATACTCGTATAATAACTGGTTGAATGTGCTATAATTAACAGCATACCTTAAACCAATTAATTAACTGTGGCTAGTAATACAATAGCATCTCTGCTAGTTAACGGCATATTAATTAATTGAATAATCGACAACGTCTTGAACTACCTACCGATTGACGGTAGACCTTGAGAAACCGACAGACGGATTGTGCCGTTACGCCTGCGATCCGAATGCGATTCGAACGCGATTCGAACGTGACCTAAACGCGATTCGAACGCGAACCCGACCGACCATTATGCCGATATGCCTGCGACACAAACTACGACTTTAATAACAACCATAGGAGTTTGTTGATGATCAACTACCTCCCTTACTAATTCGATCGTCTTCTTCTCCGCCTATAGTAATCCTTTTCAACTAACACTAAGCTACGCATACTAAGGAACAACCACGGTTGATACTAAGTTATACAAGCTTTACCTTAGGCATTTGTACACTCCGATAATAAGGTTAATACTAAGCTGTATAAGCTTCGACAACGAAATTGATTTGGACGAACTAGATAATAATTGCGCTATTACGCCTGCGATCCAAATGCAATTTGAACGCGATTTAAATGCAAACCAATTAACTAATCGTGCCAATACGCCTACGATCTACCAACTAACTAATAGACCGAGCTCTATATTTAACCACTATCACCACCCGACACTTGCACCGTACTGCTATTATAATAGACCTCCGCTGCTCTGCCTGCAGCTAATTAACCCTTGCTGCTTTATCCGTAGCTAACTACCCCTGCTGCTCTGCCTGTAGCTAATTGACCACTTGCTACCCTGCCTGCAGCCAACCAACTTCTACTGCCCCGCTTGCAGTAACAACCGTATATAAGGTGGAGCTTTGCCCCTTATATAACCCTGCCGCTTGCACCGTACTGCTACCTAACCTCTGCTGCGATGTACCTCTCGCAGCTAAACTAATACCTTGCTGCCTACTGCAGCACCATAATTAACTTCTACTGCTCTGCCTATAGTACCACACTTGACCTTTGCTGCTTCGCCTACAGCTGAACTAATACCTGGCTGCTTTGCTGTAGCCAACCACTATTAACTGTTGCTGTCCTACCTGCAGCACTATAACCGACTTCTACCGCTCTGCCTGCAGTAACAACTGTATATAAGGGAGAGCTTTGCCCCTTAGAATATAACCCCGACGCTAGCACCATACTACTACCCGAGTTAATAAGACCTCGCGCTAATATGCCTGCGAGCTGACAAGCACCGCGCTGATATGCCTGCGAATATAACCCCGTTGCTGGCATTATACGCCCCCAAACGACCCTGTTGCTGGTACCGTACTGCTACCAAACAGACAAGCTCTCGTACTAATATGCTTGTAAATGAACCCAAACCTGATAACTGTCGTGCTGATACGCCTACGACCTATAAGACAAGTACTTATACTAATACGCCTGCGAGCTAAACCTAAACCAGACAATAATAGCGCCGATATGCCTGCTATTATAATAGACCCTCTACTGCCCTACCCATAGTATCATAATTAACTCCCGCTGCTCTGCCTGCAGTATTACTATTGTCTTTAGCTGCTCCGCCCGTAGCTAAGTTAACGCCTCGCTGCCTTACTTGCAGCACTATAACCGACCCTTGCTGCCTTGCCTGCAGCACCACTATTGACTTTAGCTGCTCTGCCTACAGCCAAACAAATAGACCCTTTGCTGCTTTGCCCGTAGCTGACCCTGATTTAACCATCGCTGCTCTACCTATAGCACCACTACCGACTTTAACTGCTCTGCCTGCAGTCTATAACTGATAACGGCTACATTGCCTGTAGCAAGGACCCCCTACGAAGCCAACGACGGCAGTACGTGTGCTATACAAGGTGGTAAGGGGGGAAGACAATGGCTGTACCACCCGCAGCAGGAATACTGGTGACTTAGGACAGGCTAGCCTGAATAGGAAATTGGATACTAGCTAGCTAAACCTTAGAGATCGCGTTCTTAAACGATTTGGGCCCCAAATAAGGTGGGCTACCTACGACTGCCTGCGAGGACGCAGGCGCTGTCTGGAGGGGGGTAATGTGACGGTTTGTACGGTTTATACACTGCACCGTCTTATAGTCACGTGGCGCCAAGGACCTAGGGCCTTAGCGCCCCCTTTTCTCTGTATATAGTCTGCACCCGCTACCTTCGTAGCTCCTTACCTTAGTCTATTCATAATATAGCCCCTTATTGTTGCTTAATCTATTGGATTGCTTCCATGGGATCGCTAGCCGTGATAATGTGATTAAGAATTGGAAACAAGACAGATATTCTAACTAGCGGGCTTAATAATAACTTAGCTGTTTCGTGGTTGTGAAGTACTATAGATTCTTATAATCGCTAAGAACCTTAATTAGAAATCCAGAGCCTTCTAGTTTAGATTACTATTGTTTAAAATATCTAATAATAGCTAATAATTCCTTATTGTAGATCTTGTAGTTATATTTAGCTGGACTTAGTTGTTTTAAAAAGTATACTATAGGGTATAGTACTTCTTCTTTATTATACTAAGATAGGATGCCTTTAGTAATGTAGTTAGATAAGTCGGCTTTTATAACACTCTTTTAATTTGGGTCAAAGTATTAAAGTATAGGTGCGGTAGTGAATATGACTTTTAGATAGGTAAAGGCCTTCTTGCATTCCTTATTAAAGATAAAGGCTTTGTCCTTTTAGGTTAGAGCCATAAGGGGTAAAACTAGGGCGGAGAAGTTATTAATAAACTATTAGTAGAAATTAGCAAATCCTATAAAGGCTCTTACGTCCTTAACGTTCTTAGGTTCTTACTAGTTTATAATTACTTTGATCTTCTTTAGGTCTATTTATATGCTATTTATAGAAATAACAAGTTCAAGGTATAGAACTTCCATTTTGTGAAACTTGTATTTATCTATATCTAATTGTAGGCCAGCTCCACGTAGGGCTTTTAAGATAAGGTTAATGTGTTTCTTATATTTAGCTAGGTTATTGCTATATACTAGGATGTTGTTAATATAAGTAGTATAGAAAACGTCTAGGTAAGGTTATAGGGTATTATTTATAAAGTATTGGAATAAACTTGGCGTATTTATAAGGCCAAACGGCGTTACTAAGTATTTAAATAGTCTATATCTAGTACGGAATGTGGTAAGCCATTTATCTCCTTTTATAATACGGAGGTGGTTAAATATATAGATAAGGTTAAGTTTTATATAGTAGCAAGCCTTACTTAATCGGTTTAGTGTTTCTTAAATTAATAGGAGCGGGTACTAGTTCTTAACGATAATAGCGTTAAGAGCTTAGTAGTCTATATAGAAGCGCAGACCACTACTAGGTTTCTTAACAAAGATTATAGGTACAGCTATAGATAAAGAGCTTGCTCTAATAAATCCTTTACTTAGGTATTTATCTAAGTACTTCTATAGCACTTAGAGTTCATTTTAGGACATTCTATATAGTGGTCCAAATCCTAGCTATTTTCCTTCTTTAAGTATAATCTTGTGGTTATATAGTTGGTGCTCTACTAACTTATCGGCTTCCTTTTGTAAGAATACCTCCAGGTGCTTATAGTGGCATACTAGTACCTTTATGGTAGGGTTAGTGTGCTTCTTTAGTGCTAGGGCCTTTTTAATATCAGCCATTGTAACGGCGAAGATTGTATGTTTAGGTTTCCTAGTAAGTCGTGCTAATAGGGTAGCTCCAATTATATAAATATCTAAGGTGTTAAGTAAGCTTAAATTATCCTTAGTTTCTTATATAGTTTCTTATTTAGGTTTGGGTTTAGTGTTAGGTATAGAGTTAGTATTAGATTTAGGTTCGGGTTCTTTAAGTATTCTTTTTATAGTAAAATACTAGTTCTTCTAGTACTTTTATATATTAAGCTTAAGCTTCTGCTTGGTTTAGGGCAGTATAGTAGTCAGGATTGGTTTATGTGGTTTAATATAACTTTTAAGTTCTTAGTGGAATTAGGTGGATTTCTTAGGTATAGGATAGACATTAGTAGAAATTTTAGACTAGTAGATCTTGGTGGATTTTCTAGATTTCAGTTTAGGGTCTAAGCAGCGGGTTATAAGACACTTCTGCTTACAACAGGAGGCAGTAAATAAAAGCTTAAGGTTGTCCCAATTAATGGTTACCTTATATAGCTTTATCTAGGGTTGTCTAAGGATTACTAAGTAACCTAGGGTAGTAACAAAAAGCCTAATTAGTTCTTTATAGTTTAGGTATTAGAGTCTTAGGAATACTACATAGGTAATATAGCCTAAGATAGTGCGTTACTATTAAATCTAAATATATTAATATGTGTTACGGCGCTGGTGGAAAACGGTGGATTATGGCAGTGAATTGTAGCGGACAATCGCAAACAGTTTCAGACAATCTCGGACAGTATTACGGTACTGGCAAATTGCCGCAGATTGTGGTCACGTGACGCGAAGATCGCATAAAACATCAAGCGGCGCTACTCTTCTTCTCCTTTCCTTTCTCTAGCTTTGGATCCTCGTTTATAGACAATCCAATCATACAGGCTTGCGCGACCCTCTTGCCGTGCTCGTGCCTCAATTAACTAAGTCACTAACATTATCCAAAGCTTATTACTACTCTTCTTTCCTAAGAAGGAACTCAAATATATCTATAAGGCCACAAACAGGACAAGGACACAGAATAGGACCATAAGGATAGGATAGACCCCCAAGAACCAAAAGAACACAAACAGAACGCGAAACCTAAGAATAGAACACGCACGGACCAGACCCCCTAGGAAATAAATAAATACTAGAAATTACCTAATACCCCTACTACCATGCTAAGAAATACAGCAGTTGGCAAAGCCGCTATAGGACCCGCAAATACCTCTAATAGTAAAACAGTCGCCGTTTTGACCCCCTAGGAAGAACTAGTAGCAGCTAATGCCAAAATTAAACGGCTTTGAGAGCTGCTTAAAACCAGAGACACCCCTACACCTAGTAAGGAGTCATTAGACACCTAGAGACTTGCTATAGTCCTTAAGGCCCTAGCCTAACGTACAGCATTAGCATCGTTATGGTCCGCGAAGGTTATAGACCCCCTATTATTTACAGACGGAACTGACCCCATATTTAATAACTGGAAGCTTTAATTGTAGGATAAGCTTAAAGTCAATACGGACTACTTCCCCACTACTCAAGCTAAGATGGCCTACGTCTTCAGCCGTACCGGCGGAGACGTATAGACGTACCTACGTCCGCGATATGCCCAGGACTCGGCAGATCCCTTCCTCTCTAGAGATAGGATGATTGACCACTTATCTTCCATCTATAAGGACCCCTTTAAGGTATAAAACGCCCGCCTTAATTATAAAGCTCTTAATATAAAAACGACGGAGACCTTTTTAGCCTCCTAGACCCGCTTTCTACACCTAGCCGGCCAAGCCTAAATTCCCTATAAAGACCTAATGCCGGACCTCTTTGATAAGCTTACCCTAGACCTACAGCGCGCCGTACTGCCAGTTTTTACTACTGTATAGACGCTAAAGGTACTTACGGACCACTACCTATCTATTAACTAAGGCCTCTGTTAAATTAAGGCACGAGCTAAGCGGTATAAAGCTAGAAACTCTCCAAACCAGACTATAAGCACTATATAAACAGCCTATAACACTCTAGCATGATCTGCAACTCCTACGGCACCAGCCGCACAGCCCGCCGTTAATTTAGCAGCTAGCTATACAGCTAGTCCTACTGCGGGTCTGGCGTATACTTGGCCTATATATAACGACCCCTGTAAACAGGCCCTTAGTAATTAAGGAGCTTGCTTCTTATATAGCCAGAAAGACCACTTTATAAAGAATTGCCAGACAAAGGCAAAAACAGACGAGGTTCTGTTAATTTAGAAGGATAGTATAGAGTTAGAAAAAGAGGAACCCTAGAGAAAGACTCCTCTCTAGGGTTAAAAGGAATTAATATATTATATATTAATCTGGGTCGGCTAGTTAGTAGAAGAAGCTGCACTATCCCTTATACTTTATTTTATAATAGATATTAAGTTTTAACCTCCGCTTTAGCTAACTCTAGAGTGAATGCCTTTACCTTAATAGATACCCAGTGCGCCATAAAGCTAGCTGAATTTTTAAATGCGCCTCTTAAGGAACTGCCTAAACCAGTTCCTATTCGCGGGTATAATAGACGAATAGGACCACCTATTATAACTATCTTACGGATCCACCTCCGTGTTAATAGATAAAGGCAGTATAATATCTCCTTTCTTATTATAGACCTAGGAAGCCATAATATGATCTTAGGAAGAAAATAGCTAGCCTATTTGGGCTTACAGCTTAACGTACGGAGTAGACGGCTTATCTGGCCTAAATCCCTACCCCTAACCCCTTCCTTTATAAAAGAAATCAGTATTACAATAGAAAACCTTATACGGCCCTAGATTAATACTATTTACCAGGCCAACGCTATGCGTAGGGACTAGGCCTTTGAGAAAGATATACAGCTTAATCCGCAACGGATTTATATACTACACCGCCCCTAGACTACCTATATTACGCCACCCGCACTAAAAATCTAGGAAATTAGTAGTAACCTAACTAAGTCCCCCGCGGAGAACTTAGGCCCTACGCAGCTATAAAGGAAGGCTAGGAATACCGGACGCCATACTAAACTAATAGACTGGAAGGATAACTTACGGAAAATAGAACGTGAGCTAAGGAAGACTATAAACCCTATACCACAAAATACGGCCCGATAAAAGTTTGTAAAGAAACCTATAGACCTTCTCCCAGTTAATATCTGCTGCATTGGCGCTGTAGGATTCTACCAGAACTTAGTTCAACCTAATACCGTTGCCTTTACCACTAGCTTATATAAAATCGATTAAATAATTAAGGAAAAGGAAAGCGAGCTTAGTAGATAGGAAAGTGAGCTTACAGATAAGAAGCTAGTAGAATAGAAACTACCCCATTAACACTAGAAATTTAAGGATATATTCTCCAAGGCAGCGTCTAATATACTCCTACCTTACCGACCATACGACCACAAGATTGAGATTAAGCCAGACAAGAAAGACACCCTTAGTTATAGCCCCCTTTATTAGCAGTCTACTGCCAAATTGTAGGCTATAAAGCAGTACCTTATTAATAACCTAAATAAGGGCTTTATTGAGCCTAGTTAAGCCCCTTTTAACTCGCCTATTCTCTTTGCTAAGAAGCCAAATGGAGGACTTTGTTTCTATATTAACTACCGCAAACTTAATAATATAACCCGCAAGGACCGCTACCCCCTGCCCTTACTTAATAAGACTTTAGCCTAAATAAGTAGAGCTAAAATCTTTACTAAGCTTAATATCCGTTAGGCTTTTTACCAGATTAGGATAGACCCTAGATCAGAAGACCTTACTATATTTTAGACCTGTTACGGAATATATAAATGCAAAGTACTTCCCTTTGGACTAACCAACGGACCAGCTACGTACTAGCGATATATAAATGATATACTCTTTAACTACCTTAATAACTTCTATACGGCCTACCTGGATAACATTATAATTTACTCTAAGAATAAGTTGGAACACAAGGAGCATATCTATAAAGTCCTACAACGGCTCTAAGAGGCTGGCCTCCAGGCCAATATTAGGAAATCGGAATTTAGTATTAAGCGCATAAAGTACCTAGGGTTTATTATTAGTATAAACGGAATTAAGGCAGACCTAGAAAAGACGGCTATAATTAATTAATGGATACCCCTAAGGACCGTAAAGGGGGTGTAGTTATTCTTAGGGTTCTGCAACTTCTACCAACGCTTTATTAAGAACTATAGTAGAATTGCCCGGCCCCTAAGCCAACTTACCTATAAGGACCGGCCCTTTCACTTTAATACCGTATATAGGCAGGCCTTTGATAAGCTTAAGAAATAACTAGTCTCTACTCTCTTACTCGCCCACTTTAACCTAGAACGGCCCTTAATGCTAGAAACTAATGCCTTAGATAGCGTTATAGCTGGCGTTTACTCCCAGAAGTAGATAGATGGAAAATAGCACCCTATTGCTTACTATTTAAAGACTATAATAGATGCTAAGCTAAACTACCCAATTCACGATAAAGAAATGCTGGCCATTATCTTTAGCTTTCAGTACTGGCGAATACAGTTAAAAGGAGCCCCTAAGCCTATTTAAGTAGTTTCGGACCACAAAGCCCTGGAATATTTTATAACAATAAAGGCCCTTATAGCCCAGCAGGCACGCTAGGCGGAGGTCTTATCCTAATTTAACTTCCTAATTATATATAGGCCAGGTGCTACCAACCGTGCGGATGCTTTTATAAGGTGTAAACAGGACCTAGATAACTAGGCAGCTGCAAAGATCTTATTATAGACTTAGACGCTACTACAACCAAAATGCCTTAACCCCCAAATACAGGCAGAACTAAATACGGACCCTTTAAGCGCTGAGATATGTCCTGTTAATTCTATAGAACTTGACCTTATTAATAAACTGCTGTAGGCAAACCATACGGCCCCTTCTCTATAGGAGTACTATAAAAAGGCAAAGGATTCTACCGGCCTATAGTCCCTAGAAAACGGACTGCTTAAGCACCAGAAATAGCTAGTAGTAGCAGAGGTATAGAACTTACGGACTTAGCTTATTACCAAAGTATATACTTAGGTCTCTACGGCCCACCCTAGAAAGAACAAGACCTGTAAGATTATCAGTAACCGTTACTACTAGCCCGGAATGGTTACAGATATTAACCGCTATATACAGAACTGCGACGACTGCCGTAGGTCTACAATTCCACAAGACAAGACCCTAGGGCTATTAAAGCCACTCCTAATACTAGAACGCCCCTAGTAGCATATCTCTATAGACTTCCACAAGTTACCTACAGACCGCGACGGATATGATATGGTTATAATTCTAGTTAACCGCTTTGGCAAGCGCCTGTTCTCAATCCCCTATTATAAGAATATTGATGCTAAAGAGGCGGCCTAACTATATATCTACTATGTCTACCAAATTTACGGACTACTAGATACTATCATATCTAACCATAGGCCGCAGTTTATATTAGCCTTCTGGAACAAGTTCACCCGGATCCTAGGTATTAGGCTAAAGCTCTCTACAGCATACCACCCCTAGACAGATAGTTAGACGGAGATTATAAATTAATACTTAGACCAGAGACTCCGGCCCTTTATTAACTACTTTTAGGACAACTAGAGCGAACTACTACCTATAATAGACTATGCTCAGGCAACCCTACCCTATAACTCTACGGGGTTTGCACCTATTTAGCTAGAAATGGGATACTTACCTTATATAAGCTTTAACTGGGAAAGACCGGAAGGACCATAAACCGTGCGCAAAAAACTATCTTATAAGGAAGCACAGCAATATGCTAGACGCTTAGAAGAAGTATAAATAGTAGCCCGCAAGAACCTAGAGAAGGCCCAGAAATCGATAGAACAGTAGGCAAATAAGTATAGGCGCGAGCCCGACTTTACTATAGGCGATAAGGTCTGGGTTACAATAAAGAACTAGAAAACAGAACGGCCTAGCCGTAAACTAGACTATAAGATGGCAGGACTGTATAAGATCCTTAATAAAGAAGGCAACTTATATAAGGTTAAACTCCCAGACTTAATTAAAGTCCACCCTGTTTTCTTACTAGATAAGCTACGGAAAGCTGCAAATAACCCACTACCTAGACAAAAGAATAAGCCTCCACTACCGATTTAAGTTAATGGCGACGACGAATAGGAAGTTAATAAAATACTAGCCTATAAACTAGTATAAGGAACGCTAAAATACCATATCTAATAGAAAGGTTATAATCTAGACCCAACCTGGTACCCCGCTTAGAATTTTATAGGTTGCCCCTAGAAGCTTAAAGAGTTCTACAACTAATACCCTAATAAGCCAGGACCCCCGAAGTATCTAGACGAGTGGATGGAGTGCTAGTATAGCGAAGATAATAAGCTACCTGTTAAGCATATAGATAAGAACACCCCACGGACATATAAAGCCTGAGGGCAGGCTTTTTTGGAGGGGGGGGTAATGTTACGGCGCTAGTAGAAAACGGTGGATTATGGCAGTGGATTGTAGTGGACAATTGCAGACAGTTTCAGACAATCTTAGATAGTATTACGGTACTAGCAAATTGCCGCAGATTGCGGTCACGTGACGCGAAGATCACATAAAATATTAAGCGGCGCTGCTCTTCTTCTCCTTTCCTTTCTCTAGCTTTGGATCCTCGTTTATAGACAATCCAATCGTACAGGCTTGCGCGACCCTCTTGCCGTGCTCGTGCCTCGATTGACTGAGTCGCTAACAATATGCTAGTTAAGAGGGGTTAAAGTAAAACTATTATCTTACGTGAAGATCTTATTAATAAATCCTATGCCACTAGCTCCTGTATTAATTAGGACTTAAGTATTAACGTATTAATTATTCTGCCAAAGACGACAGTTAATGGTTATACTATAATCCTAAGAGTTAGAGTTCGTGATATTTAAAGCATTTAATAAGATCCTAAGGCAGCGCCGTCCTAGAGAGCAACTTAGCTCCAGGACCTTCCTTTTAGAGGCAATTAGGGTGGAGTTCTTATAGCGTGTTGGTCATAGCTTCATCCTCATAAGTAGTGCTTACTAGATATGGGGCTAGAACCAGGTAGAGATTGGGGACGGTAACTAGAGAATTAATGCGGTAAACGGCTACTGGTATTGGCCGTTCGTAATTCGCGTTAGGGCATAGGGGCAGAGCAGTGGTTAGAGAGGTAGAAGCTACTTCCATACTTAAAACAGAGGCCTAGCTTAGTGCGTTGTTCTTATTTAGAGGACCCTAGTAGGGCGTATCCTAGGGTTCCAGTGTTGATATCCATAGCATTAGGGTGCTTAGGCTGAGACAATAACTTAGTAGACGTTCGCGGGGTTATTATATTATATTAAGGAGCGGACTTTAGTATCAGGCGTAGTATATTATTATACCATTTATTAATAACATTTGTGTAGGCGTTAAGGGCTCCTAGTAGGTCTATACCTATTAGGGAGGTTTTTAGTTCAGGACTTAGGGATTTAATAAGACTATTAACTAGTGCAAAGTCATTCCAGCCTATTTCTTTTACGTAACGGTTGAATTCAAAAAAGTATACTAGAAAGCTTTTTATTCCTTAAGTTATATAGTTTATCTTTCTCTAAGTAGTAGCTTAGCGGTTTAGGTCACCATATATAGCTTTAAGAAGTACAATTAGGCTTAGTACTAAGTTTAGTTAAAGAGGTTTAATAAGGTCAGCTATATCTCCTCCTAGTTAACTTAGGGCATAATAGAGTTAGTTAGCTTTAGTTAGGTAGCGGTCAGCGTTACCAGTTAGCTTATTTTTAAGCCAGCTTAGGAATAATTAGAGTTCTTATTATTTACTAGTAAATATTAGAGGGTCTAGTAATTATTTAGATCATTACGGCGTAGTAGTTAGTTCTATTAGTGGGATAACTATTACTAGTTTAGGGCTCGCGTTCCCCGTATTAGCTTCTAGTAATAGCAACCGGTCTTAAGGGCTTAGCGTAGGTGTCTTAAGGGTGCGGATTTCTTCTTAGAGGGCCTTAATTATTTTCTAGTACCATGCTTCTTGTTCAGCTTACTATTAAGCTATAGCAGCTTAGTTTTATACAAGGGCGTCTATAAAGAACTTTTATATATCTACTAATTATTCCCAGAGTGCGGATATAATGTCGGCGGCCGTTATAGGGGCTTTAAGGTCATTCTGCATTTTAAATAGGGCAGGGCGGAGTGTAGGTTTTAACGCAATATAGTGTCACGGAGTAAGTATAAGTAGTAATAATATATAGCAAAGTAGATATTATTAAGCTATATATATAAACTATATAATAAAGTCAAGACGTTGCGTAAGGAGAGAAGGTAAGGAAACAGAAAGAAAGGGTATATATCGCTAGTTTAGTTGCTTGGTCAACACATACACGGAGCAGAATAGGATTTAAGTAGTGGTCCTGGCAGGACTTGGTAGGATTTGGTGGACTTGGCAGAATATAGCAGAATGCGGCAGATTGCCGTCAGACTGCCGTCTCGTGGTCGGTCTCTTCTTGCTACGTAGGTGGAAACAGGTGGACGTATGTAAGGTGTCACGGAGGTGTCCCATAACAGTTAGTAGAAGTTAGCGAAGCCTATAAAGGCCCTTATATTCTTAACATTCTTGGGTTCTTACTAGTTTACAATTGCTTTAACTTTCTTAGGGTCCATTTATACACCATCTATAGAAATAATAAGTTTAAGGTATAGAACTTCCGTTTTATAGAACTCGTATATATCTATATCTAATTATAGGCCGGCTCCACGCAAGGCTTATAGGACCAGTTTAATATGTTTTTGGTATTTAGCTAGACTATTGCTGTATATTAAGATATTGTTAATATAAGTAGTATAAAAGACGTCTAGGTATGGATGTAGGGTATTATTTATAAAGTGTTAGAATAAACTCGGGGCGTTTATAAGGCCAAATGGCATTACTAAGTATTTAAATAGTCCGTATTAAGTATAAAATGCAGTAAGCTATTTATCTCCCTTTGTAATACGGAGGTAGTTAAATGCGTAGATAATATTAAGCTTTGTATAGAAGCGAGCCTTACTTAATTAGTTTAGTGTCTCTTAGATTAATGGGATTAGGTATTGGTTCTTAACGGTAATAGTATTAAGAGCTTAGTAGTCTATACAGAAGCGTAGACTGCCGCCAGGTTTCTTAATAAAGATTACTAGTATAGCTATAGGTAAAGAACTTACTCTAATAAATTCTTTGTCTAGATATTTATCTAAGTACTTCCATAGTACCTAGAGTTTATTTTAGGACATCCTATATAAGGGTCTAAATCTAGGATATTTTCCTTCTTTAACTATAATTTGTAATTATATGGACGGCATTCTAGTAGCTTGTTGGCTTCCTTTTATAAGAATATATCTAGATAATTATAGTATTCTACTAGTACTTTTGTGGCGGGGTTAGTGTGCTTCTTTAGTGCTAAGGCCTTCTTAATATTGGCCATTATAATAGCGAAGATTATATATTTTGGTTTCCTGGCAAGTTGTGCCAATAGAGTAGCTCTAATTATGTAGATATCTAAGGTGTTAAGCAAGCTTAAATTATCTTTAGTTTCTTATGTGGTTTCTTATTTAGGTTTAGGTTCGGCATTAGGTATAGAGTTAGTATTAGATTTAGATTTAGGTTCTTTAAGTATCCTTTTTATAGTAGAATACTAGTTTTTCTAGTACTTTTATATATTAAGCTTAAGCTTCTGCTTGGTTTGGGGTGCAGTAGTTAGAGTTAGTTTATATAGTTATATGTTATTTCTAGGTTCTTAGTGGACGTTGGTGGAAATCTTATATTGGTGGAATTTGGTAGAATTCTTGGGTAGGTAAAATTCGGTGGAATTCTTAGGTAGGTGGAATTAGGTAGACTTTTTAGGTATAGGGTAGATATTAGTAGAAATTTTAGATTTTGGTTTAGAGTCTAAGTAGTAAGTTATAAGGCACTTCTGCTTGTAACAGAAGGCGGTAAATAGAAGCTTAAGGTTGTCCTAATTAATGGCTACCTTATATAGCTTTATCTAGGGTTGTTTAAGGATTACTAGGTAACCTAGGGTAGTTATAAAGAGCTTAATTAATTCTTTATGGTTTAGGTATTAAAGTCTTAGGGCCGCTATATAAGTAATATAGCCTAAGATAGTGCGTTTACTATTAAATCTAAATATATTAAATATGCCGGTTAAGGGGTGTTAGGGTAAACCTATTATTTTATATAAAAATCTTATTAATAAATCCTATACCGCTAGCTCCTGTGTTAATTAGGACTTAAGTATTAGCCTATTAACCTTTCTACTAAAGACGGTAGTTAACAGTTATACTATAATCCTAAGAGTTAGGTTTTGTAATATCTAATATATTTAATAAGATTCTGTAACATAGCTATCCTAAAGAGCAACTTAACTCCAAAATATACCTTTTAGTAGCAAGTGGGAAGGGGTTCCTATAGAATATTAATTATAACTTTGTCCTTATAAGTGGTGCTTACTAAATATGGAGTTAGAGCTAGATAAAGATTAGGGGCGATAACTAGAGGATTAATATAGTGAACGGTTATTAGTATTAGCTATTTATAACTTGTGTTAAGGCATAGGGACGGAGCAGTATCTTAAAATATAATCCTTGCTTCTGCATTTAAAGCAAAGGCCTAGCTTAATATATTATTCTTATTTAGGGGACCCTAGTAAAGCGTATCCTAGGGTCCCTATATTAATATCTATAGCGTTAGGGTGCTTAGGCTAAGATAATAACTTAATAGATATTTACGCAGCTGTCGTATTATATTAAGGAGTAGACTTTAGTGTTAGGCGTAGTATATTATTATACTGTTTATTAATAACGTTTATATAGGCGTTAAGGGCTCCTAATAGGTCTATACCTATTAGGGAGGTTTTTAGTTTAGGGCTTAGGGACTTAATAAGGCTGTTAACTAGTACGGAGTTATTCCAGCCTATTTCCTTTACATAACGGTTAAATTTGGAGAAGTATACTAGGAAGCTTTTTGTTCCTTAAGTTATATAGTTTATCTTCCTTTAAGTAGTAGCTTGGCAGTTTAGGTCACTATATATAGCTTTAAGTAGTATAACTAGGCTTTATACTAAGTTTGGTTAAAGGGGTTTAATAAGGTTAGCTGCATCTCCTCCTAGTTAACTTAGGGCGTAGCAAAGTTAGTTAGCTTTGGTTAGGTAGCAGTTAGCGTTACTAGTTAGCTTATTTTTAAGCTAGCTTAGGAATAATTAGAGTTCTTATTATTTACTAGTAAATATTAGAGGGTCTAGTAGTTATTTAGATTATTATAGTACGGTAGTTAGTTTGGGGTAAATAGTTACTATAGGTTTGGGACTCTTATCCCACGTATTTATCTCTAAAGAAGGCATTTGGTTTTAGAGCCCTAGTGTAGGCATTTTAAGGGTGCGGACTTCTTCTTAAAGGTCCTTAATTATTTATAGGTGTTATGCCTCTTAATTAGCTTATTATTAAGTTAAAGTAGCTTAATTCTATGCAAGGGTGTAATGGAACCTTGTAGTAGGAACTACGGTGGGTCCTATTATTAGGCTAGGTATGTAGGTAAGAACAAATTAACAACGTAATAATAACTGGTGGAGTAGTTGCCTAATAGATTAACTCCAATTGTATTCTAAGATTTACTATAAGGAGAGAACTAACTACGGTAGGGACTAAGGTCCTTTAAATATATAACTATACTCCTAAGAAATCCTCTCTTGTACGTAAGGTACGTGTTATACGTATTATACGCGGGCGTACACTATATACACTTCGTATACTGCGTATAACATTATGTGACTTGCTTACCATTCCTTGTTATATAGTTCTACTGGATCTATCCTAGACTGTACCTATATTAACCAACTAGCTTCCTACGACTCTTCTCTAAGTAGTTGTAATATTGTACTTAAAGCGTCCGTAATACTATCTCCCTTTTCTTTATCTTCGTCCTTGAAGATTCCTAACATCTCTAAGTCGTCCACTAGAGGTGTAATGTCCGTTTAATTAGTCTGGTTAATATCCTTGCTTATTATACCTAAAGCTTCTTCTTCTTTATAAGCGCAACGTTGTGCTTATACTGTGGCTGCCATACTATTACTTAGTAAGATAATGTTGTCTCTATATTCTTATTGTGCTAAAGCGGGGTTAGTGTGTATTATAATGGCGAGTCCCTTGTCTTAACAACCCTTATCTTGCTCGGAGTGCACTAAAGCAAATATTTAATCGTCCTGTGATGTTCGCTCTGTTTCTAACGCTAAGTGTGCGCGTCCTATAACTCTTAACAGTCTTTGAGTTCCCTGAGTAACTTATTATAGGGTCTTGTATTCAATCTGCTATTACAAAGCTTAAGTCCAAGTTGGCCGCCACGCGCGCCGAACTTCACCGTTCTGCTGAAGAGACTGCTTGGGCCCTTAAGGCTTAACGTCGCTCCTTTAAATCTTAGCAGGTTGCGTTTGCTCGGTTAACCTGTCTTGAGAAGGTTCGTTTTAAGGAGTGGAAACTTGTTTAACAGGGTCTTGACGAGCTAGGTGACAAAAGGACTAGCTCTCCTCCTATAAGGGAAACAACTCTAAGTAGCTCGGCAATTGCTCCTCTTGGGTCCCCCTTAGGTAACTTGTTCTTTGGTAATCCTTTTTTAACACTCCCTAACCTGCTTTCTTTCAATACTTCTTTACCTTTCCTATAGCGTTTTTTAGGTTGCTTAGTGGTTTCTAGGTAGTCTTACTATAGCCTATCTACTTTACTTTATACTATATTTCGTCATCCACATCCTTGTAACTAATAATCTTTAAAACTTGCTATTTGTCTTCCTTTTGTCCTTTATATATGTCTGCCTTATAAACTGGTGGCTTAATATCTCTGTGTACTAGTTCTAGCATTGTAATATATTATATAGGGTAGATCCTTATTTTGGCTAGTAGGTTTAACTTATACGTAACTAATAAAATTCTTTACTTAACTTTAAAAGGTCCTAGTCTAACGTAGTTTAACTTCTTACTTAGTTATTAACTCTTAAAATTTTTATATAGTAGCTATACTTTATTTTCTTTCTTAAGATCTGGTCCCTTAGATCTCTTAGTATTATAGTACCTTTTTATTTGTTCTTATACTAGTTTAGCTGTTTCCGTAAGGTCTGCATAAAGATTTATTAATATCTCTATTCTTTGTTTAGCTGTGCTACTCGTCTTTTTTGCTTAATATAGCGATAATGATGTTTTTGGTTTATACCCGTAATTTACCTTAAATAGTAATGTCCCTATTTCTTCTTGTAGTGTTGCATTGTATGCAAACTATATAATTGGTAATAATAATACCTAATTATTCTGTACGTGATTAATATAGTGCCTTAGATACTACTCTAGTGTCTAGTTTAGTCTTTCCGTTTATCCATCCGTCTGCGGATAATACGCTGTAGATATTACTACGCAAACCCCTTATTCTACTAGAAATACTTCCTAAAATACTACTATAAATCTTAGATCTCTATCCAATATAATCTTGTCTAGTGCTCCGTGTTTTATAAATACTTCCTTTATATAGATTCTAGCGACATCTTCTGCTAATATCTCTTTAGTGCATGCTATAAAGTATCCCTACTTTGTTAGCTTATCTACTATTACTAAAATTATATTATAATCTTGTCCTGTAATAGGATCTCTTAACTTTAGTAACTTAATAATAAAGTCCTATAATATAACTTCCTATGGTCTTCTTAGTATTTTAATAGGTTGTAGCCCTCTATACAGCTTATGCCTTGTCGGTTTATTTCTTTAGCAATCTGGATATTTCTTTATAACTTATTTTGCTAGCCCCTAAATTCCTTAAATAATATACTCCTTTTAAAGCCTTAACACTAAGCCTATAGCTCTATTGTGTTCTTATATTATTCCCTTATGGAATTCCTTAACAAATTCTTCTGTAATAGACTTAGGCATATACGTTGTTTCTCTATTTTTATATTACTTTAAGTCTGGATTCTCTGCCTATGCTTCTTAGATCTTCTATATCTAATTACTCTCTAGTAACTTATAGATCTGTTTTTCTTTAGTTGCTGTAATCTTTAGATAGTTATACCTAATTAATCCGTCTTAATCCTTTTACAATAAAGCTCCTGATAGCTTTTTATTACTTTATAGTTTAGCCTTTCTGCTTAGAGCATCTGCTTGTGCATTATCTGTACCCTTAGTATACTGAATTTCGAAATGGTATTCTATAAGTATTTCCGCCTATCTAACCTGTCTTTGGTTGAGTTCCTTTATTGTTAGGAATCCTGTAAGGTTCTTATAGTCTGTCTTAACTACAAATAGTTTCTCTATACCTTATAAGAATACTCTCTATTCCTTAAGTGCTGCAACTATACCTAATAACTCCTTGTTATAGATGTCGTAGTTTAACTCTAGTGGTGTTATTTTCTAACTATAGTATGCTACTGGATGCCATGCGTCCTGGTGCTTCTATAGCAAACATGCTCCTAGTGCAAAGTCTAATATATCTATCTTAACAACCGTTTCTAACTTTGGTTAATAGATCTTGAGAATTGGTTCTTAGGTAAACAACTCTTTAAGTTCCTAGAATAGCTCTTTCTATTTACTACCCTAAACCTACGGTTCCTCTTTCTTTATTAGTCTTGTGAACGGCTTAATGCTTTTTAACTATTATGCCATAAACCTCCTATAGTAGTTATAAAACCCTAGAAACAACCTTAACTGCGTAATATTCTCTAGTTCTTACCAATTTACTATAGCTTTAACTTTCTTTAGGTCCATGCTAATTTTTCCTAGTTTAATAATAAATCCTATAAAATTAGTTTTTCTTATAAAGAACTTGTATTTTTTAATTACTACTGGCATCTGTTCTTCCTGTAGTCTCTTTAAGACCTACTTAATGTGTTCTCTATGTTCTTTCTCACTTTCTAAGTAGATAATAATGTTGTTAAGGTATACTATAATAAACTCATCTAGGTGTTCTCCTAATACACTATTAATTTGCTTCTAGAATGTTGCTAGTGCGTTTATAAGCCTAAATTGTATAACTAATGGTTTATATAGTCCTTTCTTTAACCTAAAGGCTGCCTTCTACTTGTTGCCTTCCTTGATCCTGACCTAATAGTATACCTATCTTAGATCTATTTTTATAAAGATCTTTGCGTTACCTATCCTGTCTTGGATTTTGCTAATTAAGGATAAAGGATACCTATCCTTTCTAGTAATGCTGTTTAACTGTCTATAGTCTATACACATCCTAAGTTTTCTATTTTTCTTTGGGATGAATAGTACTAGATATCCCGCCGATAACTATAATGATCTAATATATCCCTTGTGTAAGTTCTCCTAGATAAACTCTTTAAGCGCTACTAACTCTGTTTTAGTAAGCTTATAGATTGGAAAGAACTTTGGACTTATTCCCTCTTCTAGTTCTATCTTATAGTCCCATACTATATGCTCTAACAGCTTTTTACTTTCTAGTAACCATAACTTTTTACCATACTTATGGTATCTCTTTGGTATATAACTTAAGCCTTACTTAGTCTCTTTATATATCGCTCTAACTTGGTACTATACCAACTTGGTTTACTATCGCACTTTATACTGTTAAGTATTCTTAATATTAACCTAACCTATAACCCAATCGATCTTTGGATTATACTTCTATAACTAAGGTATTCCTAGTATCGCCTTATCCTATCCTAATAGTAGGATATTAAAAGACATTCTAACTGGTCTTCCTTTAATAGTTAACTAAATAGGTCCTATTTTAAGATTAATAATGCCTCCTTTATAGGCTATCTGATCTCCTAAAATCGTTATAAGTGGATATAGGTGTTCTTTTTGTCTATATAGTAACCCCATCCTTTCTACTGCCTTTGGTAATATATGGTTCCTAGTTGCTCTACTGTCTACTAATACTTTGAACTGCTAATCTTACCACTTAGCTCTTAAATTTAGGTATTGTTCTTAAATTCCTTTAAGGGTCTAAGGCTCTAATACTGGTTCCCTTTAGTCCTATACGCCTCCCCTTTTCCTAACTGTTGGCTGCTAGATCCTGCCTATACTTAGTCTATTCTTAGCTAATACTTAGTTTGTTTCTTTTCCTCTATATGCTATAGACAAGTATTCTCTAGGCACTTCCACCACTATTATCTGTCTAGGTATTCTTCTGTAAGGAATCTTTCTGGTTAAAGTGTTAAGTCCCCTTAACCTTATACTTCTACTAGGTGCTATCTATATATATACTTAGCATTTCTAAACCGCTTTTCCTTTAGTACCTAGTATATCCTTACTGGGTACTTCTGGTTCTTATCTTTTGGTGCTCTATGCATATTATACATGTTATCCATACAAGCTATCCACAATAGTATATAATACGCTGTATGTTTTAGGTTAACTCTTAGTTTGTCTTTGTTTTTAAGTTTAAACCTATACCTAGTTAACCTAACCACTGGTATTTCTGCTGTGGGTATTAAGATTTATTGCTTACTTCTTTAGTCCCTAGATCCCTCTTCTAGGTTCCTTAACATTATAATTAATGCTCCTTTAATATAACTTATGCGTTTCTCTGTAATGGGTTAGTCTTAGACAACTTTTTTGTCTAGCCATATATAAAAATCTACCTATTTGTTATTGTGTTGTTGCCTATACTACTTTCCATATAACTGGTTTAGTGTGTATGGTTTATCTGTTAGAAAGTACCTTGTTATTACTGCATTATAATATTCTTTGGTATATCTTTCTTTAAACCTAGTTAGGATGTCTAGATCCTCTTCTTATTCTAGTTTATCTAACTATTTTACCCTAGGTATTCCTGTACTTGGCCTATTAGTAACTCTTTATATGGGTGCTCTGTCCCTTATATAACCTAGCATAGCTGACCTCTTATTTAGCTTTTGCTCTTACTATATAATGATTCTTATTCTGAACTTATCTATAGTTTCTTGTTTTCTGCGTCTTATAGCTAGATCTTTATAGTTATCTTACTTTTTAATCCTGGTATTAACTGTTTAATTTTTAGGCTAAATACTACGTTTACCTAGGATTGCTAATGTTCTTATTCGTTCCCTAAACTTATAGTTCTTAAACTTGCGTCCTATACTTATTTGTTTATTACTAAACTGAGTTACTACCCTTTCCTATTAGTTTTTGTCTGTTGTGGGTTCTTAGGTATGTCTTATCTTATCTTAAGAATTTTAAGCTTTTTTTATCTCTTCTTAAGAATCTTAAGCCTATGGCCTTTTACCTTTATTAAGTGATGAGCTAGCACTAGCAGTTATCTACTTACTTAGTTTCTTCTAAACATTACTCCTATTGTCTTATAAAGCGATGGAAATCGTATCTAATGGTGTTATGATACCTATTACTAAACCTTATTTTATAATGGTTTTAGTCTCTACTTCTATTTTAACTTCTTTAAGGTTTATACGCTCCTAGGAAGCTACCTTTATTGCCTTATTATTAGTAAATGCTTTGCCTGTGTTAAATTTATCGTCTTTAATGTCCGATTTATAAGCTGGTTTATTGGTTCCTTTAAATTTAGATAATAATGGCTCCTATAGCCAGTAGCTTGCGCCATACTTAGTATCCTCATAAATTTAGTATGCGTTGTTATAATAATACGCAAAACTATTAATTAAACATTCTTTTATTCCTTATAGTGCACTGTTGTTTCTTTATATGTATATGCCGTCTGCTAGCCTGGTTCCCTTTACCGCGTGGTTACTCTAACTACCTTTATAGTCTCTAGCGAAATGACCTTGTTTTCCGCAATTTATGTAAGCCCTATCTTTAAACTATTTTTTTTGCTGTAGAGTCCGCCTAAATGTCTTCTACTGCTAAAATCCCTAGTTTAGCCTCTGCTCCTAGGTCCTTTAATTACTTAATCCTTAACCTCTGGGTTTCTATAGTTTCTTTCCCTACCTTTGGGTTTCTTTGGTACCGCTTAGGTCCATTAGCTCTACGCCATTCTATAGTTTTTAACTCTATGTCTGTTATTATGTACTCTACGCCTTATATAACTGTGGAACTCTGTCTTGCCCTCTCTTAGCTTGTTCCCTTTAATAGATCCTATTATTAATCTTTATTAACTGGTTTATTAACTCTCTTAGAGTATCCGCATCTTCTATTAGGATAATTGTGTTCTGGACTTTAGCCTTAAGTTCTTATTTATACTGTGCTATAAGCGCCCTGTTATTCCACTTAACCTATATGGCTAGTGTTTAAAACTGTGTGGTATACTTAATTGCTAAAGTGCGTTATACTAAGTTCTAAAGCTTTTGTTCTGCTATAGTTGTGGCCTCCAGATCTCTAAATATCTGTATTAGTTGTTCTGCAAACCTATTTTAACTAGTAAATATATACCGTACGTCCTGGTTAGTAGTTGTTATGCCATTAGCCTATATCTCCATAAGATACAATTTAAACCACTTAAGTACCCTTCCTATTAGGAACAATCCTGCATATGCTACTTAATCCAATAATATTACTAACTTTACTCCTTCCTGTATTACCTTGAAGTGCATCTATATAAGAAATCCCTTAAGCTTTAACTTCTCTCCTAAAAATCGTTTAATTAAAGGTAGCTTAATTTTTGCTGCTTTAATTCTGCTAATGCGTTCTTTAAGTATCCTATTATTATCTTGTAAGTAATTAACTATTTCCTGTAACTAACCTTATATAACTACTTAAGAATCCGTATCTGCCATACTAACATCTTCTGGCCCTAAGGTTGTGGCTATCGTTAACGCCGTTGTGACTGGTGCTTTAGGTAGCATGTTATTTAATCTTATTTAATACTGTAACCTTAGTAGTGAATGTGTAACGAAACCTTGTAGCAGGAACTACGGTGGGTCCTATTATTAGGCTGGGTATATAGGTAAGAACAAATTAACAACATAATAATAACTAGTGGAGTGGTTGCCTAATAGATTAACTCTAATTATATTCTAAGATTTACTACAAGGAGAGAACTAACTATAGTAGGGACTGAGGTCCTTTAAATACACAACCATACTCCTAAGAAATCCTCTCTTGTACGTAAGGTACGTGTTATATATGTTATACGCGGGCGTACACCATGTACACTTTGTACACTGCGTATAACATTATGTAACTCGCTTACTATTCCTCGTTATATGGTTCCACCGGATCCATCCTGGACCGTGCCTATATTAACCAACTAGCTTCCTGCGACTCTTCTCCAAGTAGTTGTAACATTGTACTTAAAGCGTCCGTAATAAAGGGCGTCTATAAAGGACTTCTATATCCTTACTAATTATTCTTAAAGTATGGATATAATGCCGGCGGCTATTATAGGGGCTTTAGGGTCGTTCTATATTTTAAAGGGTGGTATATAAGGTTAACGCAACGTAGTGTTACAGAGCGAGTATAAGCGGTGATAATATATAGTAAAGTAGATATTATTAAGCTATGTATATAAACTGCGTAATAAAGTTAAGACGTTATATAAGGAAAGAAGGTAAGGAATGGGAGGAAAGGGGTATATATTATTAACTTGGTTGCTTAGTTAATATATGCATGGGGCGGAATAGGCTTTGGGTTATAGTCCTAGCGGAACTTAGCGGAATGTGGCGGAATATAGTGGAGAACGGCAAACTGCCGTAGATTGCTGTCACGTGATGGCAAATTGCCTTGGATTGCCGTTATGTGTCTTGATTAACTAAGTTGTTAATATGGAGGTCGAGACAGTAGAAACAGGTGGACGTGTGTAAGGTGTTATGGAGGTGTCCCGTGATACCTAGCGAATAGGAGATTAAGAAAACTATAACTGGCGCACCTAAAAGCCTACGGCTGTAGGGCGTACGTAATGACAACAGACGCCCGGCTAAAGAAGAAAAGGCTGAGCAAACTAGATCCGCGAGCCCATATCAGCTACCTTATTAGCTATGACTTTACCAATATCTATAGGATCTAGATCCCACACAAGGGTATCGTTATCTCTACTAGGGATATCATCTTTAATAAAAAGACATTCTTTAATAGCAAGTAAATAGACATCTTAAAGGATCTACACGCCAAATTAAATACGCTAATTAAGAAGATTTAACTCCCTAATGCCCTAACCAAGAACGAGGTTCTTCTAGAAGATAATAATAAAGTATTTAAACCGTTAATTTAAGAGGAAGACGATGACGTTAATAATAAGCCAGTTTAAGCCTTTAATAAGTTAGCAGATCTTAAGCTTGTAAGAGCTCTTAAAGATGCATATTATACGCCACCTCTAACAGAAAAAGATAAAGAATCTCCATATGCCTTTTATGTTGAGTATCCTACAAAGTTAGATACTAATTAGGATACTATTAACCAAGTAGGAGATAGGTTTTACACTTAGGGGGTGTTCAACAACTCAGTTAAGGACTTGTTTAAAGAAGCCGGCGATAATAGGTTTAAAGACTTTATTACTAAAAGGATTACCTTAGCCTATTAAGGCGCCTTCTTAGCAGGAAGGAAGTTCAACCTTAATAGTCAACTTAATAATAGTAAGCTTAAATTAGGCAGAACACGTAATGTCAAATTATATAGGAAGAACTTACCTCCGCCACCTCAGTTAATCTATAACCTTAATACGCACCCTCTTCAAGATTAGTTCCAAGAGGCTTAATAAGCCCACCTATAAGGTCATTATTAAATAAGGTCATTTTAAGAAACAGACAAGAAGCAAGCAAAGGGATAGCAGATCCTTGGCTTAATGTAGGTGTTCATCTACAAGACGGATAAGTACGGGTTCCTTTAAAAATGCAAGGCACGCTTAGTAGTATACGGAAATCAACAGGCCCCAGGAGACCTACCTATGAGAGCTACTACATTAGCAAGTACGACCTTCTGGACCCTGATGGCGATTACCGCAAAATTCGACCTAGAGACGACGCAGATAGATGCAGTCAACGCATTTATCCATTGCGATCTCAACGAGGTCATCTACAGTGCCAAGACATTGGTTTCCCGACACGAACACAAAATCGCGATCGTCAAAATTCCAACACCAAGATCGCGAGCTTACCACACCACAATGCAACATTTGTTTGGCACCGAAATTAGTAGAAATAGAAGGCCTGTATCTGAGCTTTCAGAAGTCGCAAGAGCTGGAATTATTGCTGTATCGGAGGCTGGAGTATCAAAGCTTGAAATCGCCGTAGAGTATCGCGTGAATTGGTTAACTGTTTATAATACAATCAATTAATGGAAAAACCACTACACGTTTAAATCCCTACTAAGACCTGGACAGTCCAAAAAGCTTACTTAACACTAAAAGCGTCTACTTATTTGAATTTTACGTAGGAACACTTGAATTAACTATGCAGCTCTTAAGTGCCAAGTTGTAGGGGTCACCGTTATACACAAAACTTTATATTGTCTCCTTAAAAAATACTATATTACGAACTGGCGCGTAAAGAAGAGACTAAAGCTGACGCCAGCGGTAGCTTAATTAAGGCTTTGTTAGGCTTGGAAGTACAAGAGATTCCCTTAGAGAAAAGTTAAGTTTTCTAACAAATGTTCCTACGAACGTGGCTCTAGAAAAAAGCCTATTTAGGTCTTCTAAACGTCTCTACAAAAGGAGCATTATAAATTTATTGAAGAGGTGTCTAACGGAAAGGATTTTACCCTGATGGTCTACGCTTGTTTTTAGTACGACGGTCGCTTAGAGTTGGTTGCTATGGAAAGGGATTCTGCGGCAGTAAAAGAAGCTATAGCGCCCGAAGCTACGTCTAGGCCCTAGAAGATGGTCTTATACCAGTCTATAAAACCCTAGATATCTACCAGATGGATAACGCTCTAATCCATACATTAAATCTCGTAAAGGAGTAGTTGGAAACGTACGGCGTTTGGACCCTAGATTTCCCCCCCTATTTACCTAATCTTAACCTAATTAAACACCTTTAGCTAGCACTAAAAAGGAAGATTCTTAAGCTTTATCTAGAGCTTAAAGAGATAGGGCAAAGTTAGGAGGATTTAGAGAGCTTAATTAAGGTGTGTAAAGAGGTGTGGATGGCTTTTAATTAAGGCCTTATGTGGCGCTTAATCAACAGTATGGGACGAAGGCTGAAGGCAGTAAGAAAAGCACATGGCTGGCAGATAAAGTATTAAATATAATTAAAAATCTACATACTGATTTGGCTGTATTTGATTGCTGTGGCGTTATGCGATTGTTCAAAGTTGTGTTGATTTGGTGAGAATTCGCGTGTTGGGAAACTAATGTCTTGGCACTGTATATAAGGCTACCGCCAGGGTTCAGTAAAGGAAAGACAGACAAAGTACTGCGCTTAAGAAAAGCCCTTTACAGACTACAACAATTACCACTATTATAGCAGAAGAATCTCACAAGCTCACTAACAGAATTGGGCTTCAAAGAGGTACCCCAGGAGCCGTGTGTCATGCTAAAAGGTAGAATAGTCATCTTCTTCTATGTTAATAACATTGTCTTCTACTATAAAAAGATAGATAAAAAGAAAGCTTAAGAAGCGATTAAGGAGCTGAGCAAGGAATACCAGATAAGTACCCTTAGCAAGCTAAAATAGTTCCTAGGAATCTATATGCTATACAATCATAGCCAGAGGCTCCTGTGGCTATCCCAGGAAGCCTATATTAAGAAGATAGCTAACCAGTACAAGATAGATCTCGAAGGGCGTCTTCTAGACACTCCCATGGCAGAATCTAAACTCCTACCTACCAATTACCGATCAATCCATCTAACGCTTCCGTCCCCTAATACAGACCTATTAGTCCGTCCTATATCCCTACCAGCTTCTACAATGCTATATTAGAGAAAATTAGGTTTAATGCTTTATATAGCCACTATAACGCGTCCAGATATTGCTTTTGCAGTATCACAGCTGGCAAGGTTTAATTAGAACCCTAGCCAAGAGCATTATTAAGCGGCAGATAGAGTAATCTAGTACCTATATAGCATAAGAAGCAGAGCAATCTGCTATAGAGGAGATAAGGAAGGAACAAATAGTAGAGGGAGAGATAAAGGAATATGTAACAAAGGACAAGATAATAGAAGAGACGGTAGAAGTAAAGTGCAATTATTTATCTATACTAGTAATACATTATTTACGGACAACTTTGTTAATAGAAAGAGCTTATAAGGATATATTATAAAGCTATTTAGGGGACTAATTGCCTAGAGAGCAAATAAGCAGGGTATGGTTATAACGTCAAGTATAGAAGCCAAGTTGTTAGCCCTATTATAGACAGTAAAGGAAGCAATCTTTATTAGTAGGCTATTTAAAGCAATAACGTTAAGGCTAAATAAGCCCTTAATTATTAACTATAATAATATCTAGACACTATAACTAATTATAGAAGACACAGTAAAGCTAATCACAAAGCTCTAACACGTTAACATCCACTAATACTAGTTGCATTAAGAATATACAATAAGATAAGTATAATTTTAATAGACAGTAATAAAGGAAATGATTACTAATGGACTTATAAAGGCCCTACCTAAGTAGAGGTTTTAAAGCTTTATTAATATAATTGGAATGGTGGATATTAAGAAACGGCTAGCTGCGGAGAAGTAACTGGAGGACCTAAGGGATAAGATTAGAGCAAGACAAAAGGATTTAGATGAGATTATGGTTTAATTGACTCATTAACGGACACAAGAAGGTAGTTAGCTTTAACCTCAAAGAGCTCAAAGCTAAGGGGGTGTGTCAGATAATCTGTATTCTAAAGGCGTAGGTCACGTGCACTATGAAATCTCTTCGTAGCTCGAAGCTCTAGGGCCTCAAGACACGTCACTCAAGACACGATACAAGATCATCAATCTATCAACCCATTTCATTAATAAACTGCTCTACACGAACTTCGTGACAGCACCCGAGTAAGGGCCAAAAGATCCCTTACATAATCAGAAGGCTAAATCCAGCCAGGAGCTCCAAATAGACCCCGCTACAATCCCTTCACTGACCAAAAGTGTTTAGCAAGATAGGTTCCCTTGAAGGGTTTGAAGAGGCACAAGCCTGCAGAAAAGAACAGAAAGGGAAACCCAAAAAGTGGACTATTCCTGATTTATACTAGCTTGTGGATCTGTCAGATAATGCATATAGAGCAGTTCATTGATGAAATGGGTTGATTGATTGATGATCTTGATCTTGTCTTGATCGTGTCTTGATGGTTGATTGTGTCGAGCCCCTAGGGCTTTTGAGCTACGAAGAGATTTTACAGTGCACGTGACCCACGCCTTTAGAGAATACAGATTATCTGACAGGATCTGTACTCGTCGAAAATGTTGCAGCATCCGAAAATAATCGCTGCTTACGTTGCCACTACTCAGCCTCCCTAGGCAACACAATTATATATTACGAAATAAAGAGTATAGCTCCCCCCACTGTATATAAGGATAATTTTTCTCTGGTATATTCTTGATTTACAAAAAAATTCTTCGATACTCAAACCCCCTGTCGCGATGCAATCTTTGAAAGATACAAGTATATCTCCAATTAAACCTGTCCCCGGATTGTTCTTATCAGAGTAAGTGTGCACCATATACCGCAATCCATCTGGTCACATAAACAATGGCGGCTTTACAGGAAACTATAATATATTCTTGAACCTAGTTAACATTTATACTCTAGTCGTTTTGCCGCACGTTCAGTTTCCCTTCTTAAATCCCACAATATTGGCTACATTCTATCCGTAGTGCGCCCGGACGATCTGCCGAATTTTAGCTCATCGGACCTTTTTGAAGCAGATGCCTTTGCACGCAAAGTGGTAACTAAACATATCGACATTGACGATGATCCAACGGAAGACATATTGTGCCACTTGAGGGATGCTTGCGACTTCATAGATGGCGGTCTTCTCTCTCGGTCAAAAGATGAAGATGGAGATGGATCAAAGCAAGTTGGCGTAGTGGTTCACTGCACCCAGGGAATCTCTCGTTCCGCGTCGTTTGTTATAGCGTATTGTACGTATGTTCCAAGAAAATTCTGTCGAGGATCCATCCACTCGCTCCTAATAAAATTTGTCCCTGCTCTGACTGTTGCTTTCATACACTTTCCATAGTGATGCGCAATTTCTCGCTCAAATACTCTTCGGCTCTCTCTATGGCTAGGGAGTGCCGCCCTTTGGTATGCCCGAATGTAGGATTTGAGCGCCAACTTCGTTTATGGAGGTTTTGCGAATGCGATGTCTATGTGCGCGAACCTAAACCAGTGTCAGCCCCTAAATTAGTACTAAAAGAGAAGACTGCATACAAAGTCTGGAAAGCCGAGCGTGATAACCTCTTAAACAGAGGCGAAGAAGCTACCAATAAAGCTCGCTTTTCATCAATGGCTACTATGGCAGCCGAGTTCGGGAAGATGAGGCTTAAAGCGAATCAAAATATAAACAGTAAAGGTGAAGAAGGTAGTGTGGGAAGTGAAGAAGAAGAGAGGAAACGGAAAAGCTGGGAAAGAGCCGAGAAGATGGAGAAAGACTGGAACAGGAGATTGATTGCAGGTGAAGATCCGCCAGAGACTGGGGAAAAGCAACTTGGGTGATACGTTAGCAGGCACGCTGTCTTGAAACCTTGATATTTGACTCGACATTCAAGCACTGACAGGGTTTCGCTTTAGCAATCATTAAGAAGGATTTGATAGAAATAGACAAAACTTTTAACTTGTATGGCCAATGCAAATAGTATCCGTGGCCCCCGTAGCTGCGCCTTGACCACCCACCCGAAGGGTGGGTGGTGGACATCCAAATAGCCAGGACACCTCAATAGCCATAATTGATCAACTTTCTTAATCATTTAATTATTACACAACCACCAATATAAGCGATTATCTATCAACCGAAAACTAGGTCGCTTGCCTTGCTTAAGCCATTTGCAACGGCAAATATCCCTTAATTGCAGAGGCAACGCGTAAGAACCCTAATCTATATAGTCGCGTTAAGTATCGCCTTGCTGGACGAACATCTTAATTATATTAACCTATAATAAATAGGCTACTTAGCGATACGGAAGAAGAAGGCATCATACTATGGATTACATGGCTAAACGATATTGGGCAACGCCCTAGCATTTCTATACTCAAACGATTTGTTGGTTGTATTCTTATTGACCGTTATACAGATCCTACTAAACCACTATATACCTGCGGTACTAAATAGGCTATACGATTCTGTAAGCGCTAAAAGGTTATACTTAGAACTAAGGTACCCAAAGAGGCAAAGAGATAGGCCGCTAAAGATCTTCTTCTTATAAAAGAGTGGTTTAACGCGCTAGGGAGAGATATTAAGAAATACGCAGTATAGTATAAATATATATATAATATGGATGAATTAGGTATATGTATAAAATAAGGCAAGAAAAATAAGGTACTTATTATTTATAATAAGGCGGCACAGTATAAGGCAGGTAAGGCGTTTAGCTATAAATCTACTATAATTATAGAGATAATTTACACGGACGGCCACGTTATTCTACCTCTTATTATCTTTAAAGGCAAGACCTACTAAATACGCTAGTACTTAGAAACAACAATTCCTAATAGCTATACTATTAGTATTAGTAATACAGCGTATATAAATAACAAGATTATACTAAAATAGATTAAATAATAATTCATTGCTTAACGTCTAATTTAGATCCCTATTAGGCCCACGTGGACTACTCCTTATATATATATAGGGAGAAAACTCTATATAAGAAAACCCCGTAATCCATCTCCCCGCCTTTTAGGACTCGCCTACCTAGCGCCTATAAGGCGCCTGCAAGTCGCCTATAGTGCTCTACTACCTTACTTTTTAACCTCCTTAGGAACTACTGCTGCCGCAACAAGCCTATAGACGCGCTAGTATTATAAACTTTACTTTACTACTGTAGAGTTATTAGGGGGCGCCTATTGCTTACCCCTTTACTTTTTATTACTATTTCCTTTATAACCTAAAAATGGTCTAGTATATTTTGGCTAATAAGCTACTAGGTAACCGCCTTAAGACCTTTTTATATTAAGAGTAGTATATTATAGTTCTTTATACTAGCTGCTAAGAGCATTACTTCTTAGTTAGTGCGGTGGGGGCATAATAGTATTACATATTTTGTAACAGTGCAGTGTGGGAATTGACTGAGCGACTTAATTGTAAATCTATGGAAATCAAGTGAACTAAATACATGAAAGTGGACCCGGAACTCCGTAGTCTATGACTCGATATTTGACCGTATCCGAGACATACGAGGGTAGCGTCGATCGTGTCTCGGAGCCTCTCAGGAGGCGATCTTGTGTCTCAGCGCAGTGCTGGTGAACTGTTACATATTTTGGTGTCTGTCTTAGCTAGCTATATTTACATTTTAGGCTACCTACTAGGACGCCTACCTAGTAGAGCCAATCTTTTAGTCCTATTATTCCTGTTCTTAAAAGTGTTACTATTATATTTTCCGCCTTTATTAGGCCTTCTTAGAGCCCTTAGGTATTTACCCCCTATAGCGTTAATTATACTACGGCTTAGGTTCCTCTTACTTAGGTTAGCCTCTGTACCTTTAACTTCTATATACCTTTCTAGCGTTAGTCTAACTAGTATTACATTACGGTTAATGGTTTCCTGGCGTTCTTTTATACTCTACTTTAGCTCCTTTCTCTCTCTTACTATTATCTTTACTAGCCTCTTACGCATCTCCCTTTCTCCTCTATATAGGCCTAGGCCCTAATATAGTACTATTCTTTTTCTACTTTCTTTGCCTGTTTCTCTAATATATCTTCCCTATTTTAGGGTTATTAGTTTATTCTCCTACAGGGCACCCTAGGGTCCCTTTATAGATTGTTTAGGCGTGTTTTAATATACTTTATAATATTAAAGTTGCGTTTATTTTACGCCCTTTATATTATAGTGGCTTTAATATATAGTTATAGGGGGGGAATATTAGCTTCCTTCTTAAGTAGTTATTAGCGACTTAGTTAATCAAGGTATAAGCACAGAAAGAGGGACGCGTAAGCCTATATAATTGGATTGTCTATAAATAAGGATGTAAAGCTAGAGAAAGGAAAGGGGAGAAATAAAAGCACCGCTTAAAGTTATATACAATTCTCCAGTTACATAACAGCACTTTACCATTACGTAATGGCAATCTGCGGCAATCTAACGGCAATATACCAGTACCGTAACATTACCCCCCCCTCTAAAAAAGCCTGCCCTTAGGCTTTATATGTCCGTATTACACCTTTAGGGCGTTCTTATCTTTATGCTCTATAGGCAACCTATTATTCTTACTATGCTAGCATTCCATCTACTTATCTAAGTATTTTAACAGTCTAGGTTTATTAGGGTAACGGCTATGGAACTTTTATAACTTATAGGGACTACCTATAAAATTCCATGTAGGGTACCAGGTAGGGTCTGGATTATATCCTCTCTAACTTATACAGTATTTTAGTGTTCCCCTTACAAGTTTACAGGCTAGTATTTCTTTAATTTCCTATTTACTATTGCTATTAACTTAAATTAGTAAGGGCGGTTTATTCTTTTGTCTAGGTAATAGGTTATTTATAGCTCTCTATAACTTATATGGCGAGAAGATAGGGTAGACCTTAATTAAATCTGAAAGCTTTACTTTGTATAAGTTGCCTCTCTTCTTAAGGACCTTGTATAGTCCTACTATTTAATAGTCTAGCTTATAGCTAGGCCATTTTATCTTTTAGTTCTTTATTATAACCTAGACCTTATTACCTTTAGTAAAGTTAGGCTTACGCCTATACTTATTTGTCTACTATTTTATTAATTTTTAGGCCTTTTCTAGGTTTATATAGGCTACTTTCCAGGCTTCTTCTAAGCGTTTAGCGTAATGCCATGCTTCCTTATAAGATAGTTTTTTGTGTATAGTCTATGGCCCTTCTGGTTTTTCTTAGTTAAAGCTTATATAGGGTAAATACCCTATTTCTAGCTAGATAGGTGCAAATCCTATAGAGTTATAGGGTAGGGTAGCCTAGGCGTAGTCTATTAGAGGTAATAGTTCGGCCTAATTATCCTAAAAGTAGTTAATAAAGGGTTGGAGTCTCTGGTCCAAATACTGGTTTATAATTTCTGTCTAGCCGTTTATCTGGGGGTAGTATGCCGTAGAAAGCTTTAACCTAATGCCTAGGATCTAAGTAAACTTGTTTTAGAAGGCCGATATAAACTATAGCCTATAATTAGACATAACAGTATCTAGTAGTCCGTAAATTTGGTAGATATAATAGATATATAGTTAGGCCGCCTCTTTAGCATTAATATTTTTATAACAGGGAATTAAAAACGGGCGCTTACCAAAGCAGTTAACTAAAATTATAACTATATTATATCCGTTGCGGTCTATAGGTAGCTTATAGAAATCTATAAAGATATACTGCTAGGGGCGTTCTAGTATTAGGAGTAGTTTTAATAGTTCTAAGGTCTTATCTTATAGAATTATAGACCTATAGCAGTTATTATAGTTTTATATATAGCGATTAATATCCATAACCATTCTAGGCCAGTAGTAACGGTTGCTAATAATTTTATAGGTCTTATTTTTTCTAGGGTGGGCCGTAGAGACTTAGGTATATGCTTTAGCGATAATCTAAGTCCGTAGGTTCTGTTCCTCTGCTACCACTAACTATTTACGGTGCTTAAGTAATCTATTTTTAAGGGACTATAGGCTTATAGCGTCCTTTGTCTTTTTATGGTACTCCTATAAAGAAGGGGCTATATAGTTTGCCTATAGCAGTTTATTAATAAGGTTAAGTTCTATAGAGTTAATAAGACAAATCTTGGCGTTTAAAAAGTCTATATTTAGCTCTGCCTATATCTGGGGATTAAGGTGCTCTAGTTATCTAGGTCCTATTTACGCCTTATAAAAGCATCCGCACGGTTTATAGCGCCTAGTCTATACATAATTAAGTTAAACTAAGATAGGATATCCGCCTAGCGTACCTACTAGGCTGTAAGGGCCTTATAATCCAAAACTACCTTAATGGGCTTAGGGGTCCCCTCTAGCTATATACGCCAGTACTAAAAGCTAGAGATAATAGCCAGCATTTCTTTATTATAGATATGGTAGTTTAGCTTAGTATCTATTATAGTCTTTAAATAGTATGTAATAGGGTACTATTCTCCATTAGGTTACTTTTAGGAATAAACGCCAGCTATTATACCGTTTAAGGCATCAGTTTCTAGCATAAAGAGCCGTTTTAGGTTAAAGTGGGTAAGTAGGGGGGCGGAGACCAGTCGTTTCTTAAGCTTATTAAAGGCCTGCCTATATACGGTGTTAAAGTAAAAGGGTTGGTCCTTTTAGGTAAGTTGGCTTAGGGGCTAGGCAATTCTACTATGGTTTTTAATAAAGTATTAGTAGAAGTTATAGAACCCTAAGAATAACTATACCCCCTTTACGGTCTTTAGGGGTGCCTATTAGTTAATTATAGCTATCTTTTCTAGGTCTGCCTTAATTCTATTTATACTAATAATAAACCCTAGATACTTTATACGCTTAACACTAAATTCTAATTTCCTAATATTGGCCTAGAGGCCGGCCTCGCGGAGCTATTATAGGACTTTATAGACATATTCCTTATATTCTAACTTGTTCTTAGAGTAGATTATAATGTTATCCAGATAGGCAGTATAGAAGTTATTAAGGTAGTTAAAGAGTATATCGTTTATATACTGCTAATACGTAGCTAGTCCGTTAGTTAATCTAAAAGGAAGTACTTTATATTTATATGTTCTATAATAGGTCTAAAATATAGTAAGATCTTCTAATTTAGGGTCTATCTTAATTTGGTAAAAGGCCTAATAGATATTAAGCTTAGTAAAGATCTTAGCTCTACTTATTTAGGCTAGAGTCTTATTAAGTAAGGGTAGTAGATAGCGGTCCTTACGGGTTATATTATCGAGTTTATAGTAGTTAATATAGAAACAAAATCCTCTATTTAGCTTTTTAGTAAAGAGAATAGGCGAGTTAAAAGGAGCTTAACTAGGCTTAATAAAGCCCTTATTTAGGTTATTAATAAGGTACTACTTTATAGCCTATAATTTAGTAGTAGACTGCTAATAAAGGGGGCTATAACTAAGGGTATCTTCCTTGTCTGGCTTAATCTTAATCTTATAGTTATATAGTTAGTAAGGTGGGAGCATATTAGACACTGCCTTAGAGAATATATCCTTAAATTTCTAGTGTTAACGGGGCAGTTTCTATTCTACTAGCTCCTTATCTATAAGCTTACTTTCCTATCTACTAAGCTTGTTTTCCTTTTCCTTAATTATTTAATTAATTTTATATAAGCTAGTGGTAAAGGTAATAGTATTAGGTTAGACTAAGTTCTAATAGAATCCTACGGCGCTAATATAGCAAATATTAACTGGGGGAAGGTCTGTAGGTTTCTTTACAGACTTTTATTAGGCCGTATTTTGCAGTATAGGGTTTATAGTCTTCCTTAACTTATATTCTATTTTCTATAAGTTATCCTTCTAGTCTATTAGTTTAGTATAGCGTCCAGTATTCCTAGCCTTCCTTTATACTATATAGGGCCTAAGTTCTCTATAGGGGACTTAGCTAGGTTATTACTAATTTTTTAGGTCTTTAGTGCGGGTGGCGTAATATAGGTAGTCTAGGGGCGGCGTAGTATATAAATCCATTGCGGATTAAGCTGTACGTCCTTCTTAAAGGCCTAGTCCCTACGCATAGTATTAGCTTAATAGATAGTATTAATCTAGGGCCGTATAAGGTTCTCTATTATAATACTAATTTCTTTTATAAAGGAAGGGATTAGGGGTAGAAATTTGGGCTAGAGAAGCTGTCTATTTTATATATTAAGCTATAAGCCTAAATAGGCTAGCCATTCTCTTCCTAAGATTATATTATGGTAGTGTAGATTAGACATCGCCTACTATCTTGGCGTTTTCCTATATTTATAGAGCCTTCGGCTTCTCTCCTTCTTAAATATAATCACTAACCTACCAGTTACCAGAAATACATTCTTTTCTTTCTTACTAACTACTTTCTACTGTTTAATTCTAACTAATTATAACTGACTAACAGACAGACAGACTAACTAACAGTACCTTAACTTTCCTATTAGAGAGACACCGTACCCTTCTATATATTATTTGGCATTCCACATAGGGATAATAGTAAGCTCTTTAGATTAGAAGTCTGGCACTCTATATACAGCTATATACACAGGAGATATGTAGGAATATACTATAACTACTAAAGAACCGCTAGCTGTAGAAGAACGACCAGCTGTAAAAAAAACCGCTAGCCAGATAGACAAGAGGGCAGAACTAGAGAATTAGGCAGTATCGGACAATAAGCAGAATTACGCAGTCCTGGAAAAAGACAGGACAGCCAGACTTAATGTATAGGCTAAAGAGTGGCAACAAAAAGCAAAAGGGTAAGGTCTTAGGAGTTAGGTTTGGTGCCTATATTTAGAAGTTTAGCGTTAAGCGAACCAGCGAGCCTATTAGATGACGTTAACTAGCGGTTAGAATTACCTAATATTTTGCTACCTACGCGCACGAGCATGGCCAGAACGTTATTAAAGATGCAGAGACAACAAGCTAAGGGCCAATTAATTAGATGGAAATGAGATCTAAGGCATCTAGCGGCAAAGGAAGTCAGTACTGTCTAATAGTAGAGATAATACCAAGCAAGGCCGCAAGCATATGAGATTAGGTCTATCCTTAAAAGCTTCCTATTCTAGCTTAGCTTTATCTTCTTTTAAGTTATCCAGATTATATTAGCGGTGGCTTTAGAGGCGTTCTATAAAGATATAGAAAGTACCCTACTATGCAGAGCAACAATAGGCTAAAATAGACGGACGCATTAAGACCCAGCAGGGGTAGAAGATAAAGATTCCATACTCTCCTAGAAAGACCCCCCCTCAGTTGCCAAAAAGCAGGTACCTTCTATTATAGATATAGCCGTATAAGTAGACCTACTGTAGTGTTTACCTATAACCCCCAGGACTAATAACCCCCAGTAAATAAAAGATAAGAACCGCAAGGATTACCTATAGGCCCCTAAGGAAGCTCTAGATGCACATAACTAGCAGTTAACAGTTTAAGACAAGATCTATGTTATGGTTTAGCCTATGCCAGCCCCAGAAACTATTAGAACTTTTTACTTTATGGGACAGAACGTGTTATAGTTTATTAAGCAGTACAAACGGCTATGTACCCAATATTGTGTAATGAGTAAGGAGAAGCACTAGGGCCTTCTAGAGTACTGCGAATACTAAATAGGGATGTGGATCTAAAGTCTGCCTAAATTCACAGCTAGCGATTAGATGGAGCTTGTAAGAAAGCTTAAGACCAAATATTAGGCTAAGGACTACTACTAACGCATAGAGTTAAGGAACTTTATTAAGGTATTTATTAGGAAGTTGGTAGAGCGTCTAGGAAATCTGCGTTACTATATGCAAGATTTTACCAGTATTTCAGTAAGAGCGGTAGCTGTAGGAAACCTTACTAAGTAAGAGAAGGGGTAATGGTTTATATAAGGACTCCCTATTAAATACCACAGGCATATAATAGAAAAGACAGGAGCCAGTACCCTTGTATTTAAAAGACTAAAGGAGGCCATAGAGTTAAGAATAATAGCCGCAGAGAATGTTGAGTAAATAGCTGTTCTTCTAGAAGAAGATATCCTAAATATCCAGCTTATATAGGAGCTATGGCAGCAAAGGAATAAGCTTAACCGCTAAAGGGAGTGAAGACTTTTGGACCTAGGGAAGCACATAATGCTATTGAATTAAGCTGTAGTTTAAAGCCTGGCATAAGGATATAGCTTAGCACTAGGATATAAAGACTGGCAGAACAGTACCTAAGCTCCCTTTATTCTGCAAGGCTGTTAATATCCGCAAGACTATTGACCTCTATAGGATTCGCAACCTCTATAAGGCTCTTAACCTCTATAAGACTTCTAATATCTACAAGATTCTACTGCCTTTGGATAGCTGTAACAGAACATATAGGGTTAGTAAGGCACGTAAGGACAAGGCTAGTGGACCTGTTTTAAATACGGAAGAAGTTACCATTTTACTAAGTACAAATATTAAGGCTTAAAGGATCTTATTTAGCAAGGATTTATATATCTATCTAATTAAGGAAGACTAGTAGCTAGGATATGTAAACAACCTAGACCTAAATTTCCGTGGCTCAGCAATAAAGGACGGCTAAAAGGTATTAAGAATTGGCTCTATATATATTAGGGAACAGACCTAAATAAGCCAAAGAAAGAACAGACGCGGCAATAGGCCTCTATAGGATAAACGGATTTTACTGCTTTCCATAATGGAGTAGTGCTAAAAAATAATAACTAAACACGTACGAACTAGGAGGACTACTATTAAGTACGGCCCATGGACTTAGTAGTAGCACCTAGCCAGTAACGTCCATAGACTTACCCAACTCTTAAAGACAGCTATATAGCTAGGATAACCATTAATCCGTAAGCTCTGCCATAGGAGAAGAATGTACAACTAGGAGAATGCATCTAGATTATATTACAGCCTGCAGATAAGACAGCTAAAGCTAGAAAGAAGAAGGAATTATTTAATACTTAGAGACAGTTATAGAGATAGACGCTTAAGGCTAGCCATTAACCGTGCAACTAGGCTCTGTAGTAGGCTCCGCTGTAAGTATAAGATGTTTAACTAGGGGATAGTTAAGTTCTAAGGTGGGGGAGGGGACGCAGGTAACAGTATAAAAGATTTCTATTTTATCTGCTTAATTATAGTATTTCCTAAAACTCCTTTTCTTATTTACTTTCTTAATCACAGCGCGTTAAGACATATCAATCTACTGCAAAAATGTCAGTTCAGCTCACCGCCTATTAACGAGCTAATAGCAATTTTCCATCCTAGGAACGGAAAGTCCTAATTAGTCTATTCAGCAATAAAGCCAGCAGAACTCTACACCGCCCCTAGAATTCAATAATGCGCTAGCTGCACAATAAGAACAGCACTAAGAGCCTTAATTAATTGTACGGATATAGAGCCAATTATATAATACAGAGCTAGATATAGAGCTATATGCAGAGCCTTAACTGAACGGATATACGGAAGCCTTAATTGAACAACTGCATAAAAGCTACAGTCAGTTAAAGAGCTAAATTAAGCTAGAGCCTCAATATCAGCACATTACTGTCACTAAATTAAGTTAGTCAAATGTCATTAAATTAGAGCCTTTAACCGGGCCGACCTTATTCCTTAATTAAACAACAGCTAATTATAGCTCTATAACCGCTATCCAAATTTAGTACTGCGCTAGCTGTATAACAAGAACGGACATTATAGTAAGGAAGGGATCTATATAAAAGCAACAACATAATATTAGTAACTAAGTACCGCGGAAACAGCAAGGCAGTATATAAAAAAGCACTAATAAAGATGCTCCGTAAGAGATTATATATAGGACATAGCTAACCATAATAAGCCTAAACTATCCTTATATAACTAAAGACAGGACTAAGTCATATCTAACCAAGCTAGTAAATAACCTTGTTAAGGATTACAAGGGGAACAGAAATTGGATATACAGAAGCCAGCGCTTTCCCTTAGAGGTCATCTTTATAAAGAACTATATTGTAGACATAAGGATAAGGGATATATAATGGAGGTTATAATAACTAAGAAGCTGCCGCCAGATAGTTCCAAAGGACGACTTAGACAAAGTATAAAACTAGTAGGACAATGACAAAGAGACTAAAAGCAAAAGATAATCCCTAAGGTTCTTAAGCTAGAAGAAGATTAAGGATACGCCAAAGGAATTAAAAGCAAAGACAGCCTAGAAAGGGAAGAAAGCAGCTATTAAGGATGTCTTAGAAGAGCACTAGGCCCACAAAAATGGTCTATTAGAAGCTGCCATTTATGCTTATAAAGAAGGAAGTCTTAGGGCAGGTCTCTAGACTAGACATCTAGTAGACACTAAGAGCCTTAATTAACTATAGATATAGACCCCTAGTTAAACAACTGCATAGATATAGAGCTTTAACTAAACAACTGCACAGCCAGAGCCTTAATTAACTATCTATAGATACAAAGCCTATGGATGCGGAGCCTTAATTAAACGTCAACGGATTAGAAGCCTTAATTAAGCATATAATAATACAAAGTCTTAATTATATATACAGCGGAAGACGCCTTAAGTCAAGCCAGAGCCTCAGTCAAATCTTAATCAGTTAGACGCCACCTCTATAGTCAAGTCAGATTAACTAGAGCTTTTAGTTAGGCTAACCTAATACCCTATTTAAACATCAGTCAATTATACATTATTATAGTCAAATTAAATCAGTCACTGTTACTGTTAAATATCTTTAATTAGCAGTTAAGGATCCTATAATAGCAAATAGATAGGTACTAGGCCTAATTAGGAAACCAGTACACGGCTAGAAGATTGTTAGAAGCACCACTAGTTAATATTTTAGAGCCTCTATAGGAACCTCTCCCTTTAACCCCCCCTTAATTAATTAACTGCCGCCTATCTTAACACTTACAGAAATTAACCAGAACGATCTCTTCTATAGATATAGATATAGTGCTTTACACGGAGTCTTACACAGAGTTATATACAGTCTATAGATATGGAGCATATAGGTATAGAGCCTTAATTGGACTATAGTACAGTAGCTTAACTGGACACCTATATATATAAAGCCTTAATTAAACAGTAAATGCGAAGCCTTAACTAATCGCACGTCTATATAGAAGTGTTAATCAGTTGTCTACAGATACAAAGCCTTAGTTATATATGCAGTAGAAAACACCTTAAGTCAAGCCAGGGCCTCATCAAGTCTTAATCAGTTAAACGCCGTCCTTATATTCAGATCAAAATAATTAGAGCCTTTAACCGGACCAACTTTTTACCTTAATTAAACAACCAAACAGTTAGTTACAGCACGTCGTCGCCGACTAATTAGGCAGTCTTCGGCCATCAGTCAAAGTAAGCATATAGGCACATATACAAACATAGACGCAGACATAGACGCAGAATATGCAATACAGAGCTACTAATGCACAGCCAGATATGTAGCTAGATACAGAGCTAGATACAGAGCCAGATATAGAGTTTTAATATCAAATGACCAACTAAATGATTAAACCAAGCCAGAGTCTCTGCTACCTTAGTCAACTACCCTACCGCCACTACCGCTACTACCACTATTCCATCCAGCTATTTTATCCCTACTGTCTTAACCAACTGCTCTATCTCTACTATTATGGATCTATACCGCTGCTGGATCTATTTTACTGCTGATTTATTAAATCTATTTAGCCGTTTAGCCGTTGTAACCTGTTAAACAGACAACTAGGTATGAGAACTCTATCTATTAAAGAGGGCTTCTAGAGCCTCTATATATATACCAGATAGGTGACAAATAGGTTGTAAATAGAATAACGACTACGTTGTCATTCGGTAATGGAAATAAGTATTTAGACATTTAATGAGACATTTAATGAGACATATAAGGTAAGGAGCGGGGTATTAAGACATAGGGTTCTAGACTTAAAGCCAGTATCAAGATGGTAGTAAGGAAATACAATCTAGTTTAACACACCCCCTTAGCTGCATAGAGCCTTCTAGGCTGCTGCAAAAAGTTATAATGTTAATTTGGTGTTAAGTTTAAGAAATCCCCTATAGAGTTACCTTGCCCAAATATCATCCAAATTAAATTAAATTAGATCCTTAATGTTAATAAAGTTCAATTATTAAACGAATATCTTATGCTTTTAATGAGGCAGAGCCTTTGTTAAGCCGTCTGCTATTATATCCGCAGTAGGGACCCATTTAATATTAATCCTTCCTTTACAAACTTCCTGGCGGAGCTAGTGGTGATAGATATTAACATATCAGAGCTTAGTGTTAAGCTTAGCGTTGCTTTTAGTAAGGAGTTGTATCATCTGCATGTTATTGCAGTAGATTACTTACTTTTTATTAGTGTCGAATCTGACTTCTTTAAAGAATTGCTGCCACTAAATTAACTTGGTAGCTGCATGTAATAAAGCTAGGAGCTCTACCTCTATGCTTAATTTCATTACTAATTTTTGCTTAGTTAATTGCTAGTTAATTAGTCCTCCAAATAAGGTAAATAGGTAGCCTTCTATACTCTTCCTATTAACTAGATTATCTCTAAATAATATATTACTTGCCCTTATAAAGATTTGGTTTATTATATTCTCCTTTAAGAACTTAATTACAAGGGTCTTTGTTTAATAGAGGTAAGCTATTACCCTTATAGCAGCTCCATTGTGTATTAGTGACAGATTTTGTGAGAATTCTGACAGCTTGCTGGCGGCTTTTACCATATCTGGACGGGGTATATTTGCTGCATAGAGTATTAATCTAACCTTCCTCTAATAGACATAAATGTTCTACTTAGAGGCTTGTTCCGGATTTAGGTTAAGCTCCTTAATTCCTATTAGTATATATATCTTGCAATAATCTTTAACTTTAAAGCTTGTCGCGATCTTATTAATATAGGAGTCCTAGCTAAGCTAAATCTTCTTATTCTCTTGGTTGCAAATAATTTAAATCCCTAGGAACTAGGTAAGGTCACCTAGGTCCTTTATTTTATACCTTTTTATAAGGTACTCCTTGAACGTTTTAAGCTTAAGTAGGTCCTTCTTCCTATAGCTAGCTGTGATGTTGTTAATATAGAAGAAGACTATCAGCTAATTATTGTGATATAGGCAAGGCTCCTCTGCCACTGGCTTTAAGCCTTCCTTTTTCAGTGTTGTAGTTAAGTCACTATGCCATAGTAGAGGTAATTGTCGCAATCTATAGAGCGCTCGTTAAAGCAGTAGGTACTTACCCTTAATTAAAAATCCATCTAGACACTTAATGTACACGACCTTATTAATCTCGCTGTTTATAAACGCGTTAACGGCGTCGCCCTGCTAGCAGTTTAGGTTAAATACTGCAACGATCGCCATTAAGGCTCTAAATAATTTTGCTGCTAGAGTTGCGGCATATATGTCCTTATAAACTGACTCTTGTAAATTACCTCTTGCGTAAAAATAAGCCTTAAACCTTATTAGATATCCGTTGTTATTAGTCTTATAGGTAAATACCTAGATAACAGGCATAGTTTTAATGTGGATTGTCTTATTAACAACTTAGAACATTCCTTAATTTTAAAGATCCGTGTATTCCTTTTTAGTAGCATACACAAACTCTTCCTTATATTAATATCTTTAAAGCTCCTTCTAATTCCAAGGTGGTAATAGGAGCTAATCACAGTGCAGCTTTTTATAAAAGGTGAGCCCTATATTAAAGGCTGATCTTTAAGCTTAAAGGCTTTAGTTATTAGTAACATCAGCAAGAAAACCTATATAGGTTTTTAATTAACCTTTAAGTCTCTTTCCTTTAACTATATTTTGCTCCCCTATATCGCCATTAATCTTCTTCTTTAGCTTAGCTTTATTAGTTGGAACTATAACATAGTGCTGCTTCTTTGCCGAGGTCTTTAAGGACGGTAGTAGAGGCTCCAGTAAGTTAGGTTCTGGCATTTTATTTAGGGTAGAAAGCCCTAGAGCTAAGTTATCTTTAGAGCTTAAATCTTGTTGCTTACTACTTTTAGTATTAGGCTCCTCTTAATTTCTACTAGAATCCACCTATTATCTTCCTTTAGTATTAACTTAAATCTTATCTAGAGTCTTATTACTTTTATCGCTTTTATTAAATAACAATTCCAATTTATCTTGGAGATTCTCTATTTAACGGACATTAATAATTTCTAATATTTGGTTAGTCCTTACTCGGAGTACATTTGTAAGATCTGGCTGTGAGTTATTATAGAGCAACTACTTATTAAACTTCACATCTCTTGTTCTAATAACCTTCTTCTGACTTGGAATGTAGATTTAGAAGATATTTGTTAAATTATACCCTACCAGATATCCTATATAGGCCCTTAGAGTAAGCTTATTTAGGCGTAGAATATCATATTTAAGAGAATAGGCCCTACAGCCATAGACTTATAGGTGTCCTATATTGGGTTTTGGTGGTATTATACCCATTACTAACTGGATTTTCTTAAAAGGTGTTTTCTACCTAAGTCTTCTACTAGGCGTCTAATTAAGTAGATAGGTAGCTGCTTTGTAGGCTTTTAGTATTAGCTCTTCTAGTAGATAGGCCTCAATCCTTATACACTAAGCCTTCTGTATAATCACCCCCCCAGATTATTCTGCTGGACCGTTCTGTAATTAAGTATTAGGTGCTAATTTTTTAAGAGTAATTCCTTATTTAGCTGTCCAATCCTTAAATTTGTCTCTAAGAGACGTCTCTCCATTTATGTGGATTATGGCTACCTTAAAGCCATATCGTCATTTAATAATATTGCAATATATAATGACTTTTTAGGTAAGGGACAACTTCTTAACTATTGTGTCTACCTTATTTATTCGCGTCGCGTTGTTAAGGAAGTGTACCGCGTACTTATTGCCATTAAATGCGACTATTCCGGGTATTAAATTAAGGTGGATTTTATAGAAAGGAACTGTTAACTAAGTTGGTGTTTTTCTAGATATTACCTTGTAAGCTTTACTTACTCCATATACTTTACATTCTACTATTATTAGGCCTTTTAGAATCGCGCCTGTTACTAACTTAAGTAGTTATATAATTACTTCTTTTCCTGCATAGCCTAATCGCTAGTGCTATATATAACCTTCTGCCTAATTCAGTAGAGGCTTTAATAAATGCTTTACTGGTTTTAATTAAGTTGCAAAGGAAGCCTCCAGTAAGTCTTTCTTTGGCTTATTATATTTAATGGTTTTCTAACTATAGTAGTAGCCATAGTGGGCGTACGTTATATTGTTGCCATAGTAAAGAGTGTTCTTTTTATTGTTCTAATAGACGCCCTTGTTATTAAGCTTTTAGAGGCATACTAGGTTAGTATAAAAGCCTAGTATAAAGGCTGCTCCTAAGAGCTGTATCTACCTCTTCCCTTTTAGGTGGTTAATTGTAACTATAGCTGTGCTATAGCCTTCGATTTCTTTAATATGTAAGCCTATATAGATGTGGTCTGAGGTAGGCTTAATATCACTAACAAATCTAGCTTGATTATTAATAATGTATAGGTTGGTTCCTAAGTTAAGAATAACACTATTATAAAGCTTGTAACTAGAAGCTATATTATAGGCTCCTACTTAATAAACTGCAAAGCCTCCGTTAGGCTCTTAAGAGCTCTACTAGTTACTATCCTTTAGCTTCTTATTAGCTTAATTGTCCTTTTTAATTTGCTTAATATAAGCCTTAATTTCGGGCATTGTATTAGCAATCTTTTTATCCACCTTCTTCTGAATTTTGTTACTTAGTTTGAACTATAATAGGCGAGGAATTAACTCTAGAATGTACTAGCACTTATTAAAGTAGTAACGCTTTTTGCATAGGCACTCTAGCAGCAGTCACCTTTCCTTCTTTTACTCATCTGCTAACAATTTAGACTTTGACTTAGGCTTTAAATTTAGTAACTCACTTAACTTGTCCTTAAAGGTAGCTGCGAAGGATCCTTATAGGGTTTTGCCCTTTTGGGCGAGCTCTGTACAACAGTAATTTCTGTAGATTTTAACCAGTTTAAAGAAGCCAGGAAGCTTCTCCTTCTTCCACTCTATCCTTTTAAGCTGGTTCTTCCAATATTTAGACCAGCTTAGTGTGATTGAATTAACTGTGTATATAAAGTCTCTTACTAAACGGTTACTATTTATTTTAGGTAGACCTAGCTCCTTGCACTTAGTGTATACCTTCTCCTACTCCTCTAACCAGACCTTAATGTTCTGGTTCCAAGGCGCTTTCTTAAGTTTTGCATACTGGGTGGCTGCTTAAAGCTTTTAGGTATTGTCAGTTAGAGCAATTCTCTGCTTCAGTAACACCAGGACGTTATAGGTGGTGACGCATTTAAACGTGTAGATGAGGTAGGTACGTGAGATTAAGCTTTAGATGTGGCTGCGCAACGTATTAAGAGCTGACAGCTGTTTTCTGTATAGCTTTATATTGTCCCTATGGTCGGCTTTAAGCGTACGGAGCTCCTCCTTCTCCTCCTTATCTAGCTCTGCGAGCTTTGTCTTCCCCTAGCTATTAGCATCCTTGGGTAAGGCTCAAATAGGTTCTTTAAGCTTTGGCAGTTTAGTCTTAGGTGTTAATAGGTCAACATACTCCTAGAGACGATTATTATTTGCTTTTAACTTAATAACCTTAATCTATTTGTCCTAATTGTTTAGGCTTGCAAGGATAACAGATAATACAATAATAGGTTTAGTTTCTTATTGAGAATTTATTGTCGTAGTTGTCTATAATTAAGATAATAATTAATTGGAATAAAGGCTTTAGAATTAAAGATAATTTAGTAGACGGACCGGGCTTATAACTGTTAAACGGACAACTAGGTATAAGAACTCTATCTATTAAAGAGGGCTTCTAGAGCCTCTATATATACACCAGATAGGTGACAAATAGGTTGTAAATAGAATGACGACTACGTCGTCATTCAGTAATGGAAATAAGTATTTAGATATTCAATGAGACATTCAATGAGACATACGAGGTAAGGAGCGGGGTATTGAGACATAGGGTTCTAGACTTGAAGTCAGTATTAAGATGGTAATAAGGAAATATGATCCAGTTTGATATAACCAATCTATTCTAGACCTAATGCTGCTTTAACTATTTAATTCTAACTGCCATTCTAACCAACCTGCTCCGTTCTACTATTTCTACTAACCGCTATCTAGACCAAGTGTTCTACTGTCGTTGCTGCTACGGCTACTACCACTGCTATTACTGTTTTAACTATTCTACTACTACTATCTTAACCAACTATTCTGTTCTAACTACTGCTCCAACCATTCCATTCCGCTATTCTGCTTATTCTGCCACTGCTACTAACTGACTGCTATTAACTGTTTATCGCTACCAAAATTTCTACTACCAAAAGTTCTGCTACTGGATGTTCTACTGCTTACTAACTGTTACCGAGTTCTTCTACTAAGTATTCTACCGCTAACTATTCTGTTTTATTTTGCTGCGCTAAATATCCGCTTTTATTACTGTTTCTACTACCGTTACTATTACTGCTACCATTATTATTTCTAGTTTACTGTTCTAGTTACTAGTAGGAAGATTGGATCTTAGCTATAGATAATAGAAGGATATTGTGGAATAGTTTTGCAGGGCTATAAGGTACAGACGGCTGTAGAATTACGCTTTTAACTAGTACCGCTAATAGGTATAGTACACAGGCGATTAGGGCGGCTAGTGCGTACATTTATGCTTTCAACCAGTAACGCTAGTAGGTATAGTATATAGGCAACTAGTACGGCTAATGGGTGTATTTATTTAGTACGAGTCTAATAAGTATCTTACTAGGAGAAAGAGGTTTCCTGCGTTCTATTATATGCTTTCCTTTTTCTATTCTGCTTTTGCTTTACTTTCATTTGGCTATTCTTCTATAGTATAGAACATTAGGGGACAACGTTCTTAGTAGGGGAGGTATATAGTAGTGTAGATTAGACGTCGCCTACTATCTTGGCATTTTCCTATATTTATAGAGCCTTTAGCTTCTCTCCTTCTTAAATATAATTACTAACCTACCAGTTACCGGAAATACATTCTTTTCTTTCTTACTAACTGCTTTCTACTGTTTAATTCTAACTAATTACAACCGACTAACAGACAGATAGACTAACTAACAGCACTTTAACTTTCCTATCAGAGAGACACCGTACCCTTTTACAATATTATAGCTTCCTAGGTCCGTAATAAGAAAGGGGATATTATACTACCTTTGTCCGTTAACATGGAGGTAGATCTATAAGATAGTTATAATAGGTGGCCCTATTCTTCCGCTGTACCCATAAATAGGAACTAGTTTAGGCAGTTCCTTAAGGGGCGCATTTAAAAATTCGGCTAGCTTTATAGCGTACTAAGTGTCTATTAAAGCAAAGGCATTTACTCTAGAGTTAGCTAAAGCAGAGGTTAAAACTTAATATCTATTATAAAATAAAGTATAAGGGATAGTACAGCTTCTTTTACTAACTAGCTAACCCAAATTAATATATAACATATCGATCCCTTTTAACCCTAAAGAGGAGTCTTCCTTTAGGGTTCCTCTTTTTCTAACTCTGCGCTATCCTCCTATATTAATAGAACCTTATCTATTTTTGCCTTTATTAGGCAGTCCTTAGTAAAGTAGTCCTTCTAGCCGCATAAGAAGCAAGCTCCTTAATTACTAAGGGCCTATCTATAGGGGTCACTATATATAGGCCAAGTATACGCCAGACCCGCGGTAGGGCTAGCTATACAGCTAGCTGCTAAATTAACGGCGGGCTATACGGCTAGTGCTATAGGAGTTGCCAATTAAGCCAGGGCACTATGGGCCGTTCTTATAGCGCTTATAGTCTGGTTTAAAGAGTTTCTAACTTTATACCACTTAGCTTGTACCTTAATTTAATAAAGGCCTTAATTAATAGCTAGGTAGTGCTCCGTAAGTACCTTTAGTATCTATATAGTAATAAAAACTAGTAGTATGGCGCGCTATAGGTCTAGGGTGAGCTTATTAAAGAGGTTTAGCATTAAGTCTTTATGGGGAATTTGGGCTTAGCTAACTAGGTGCAGAAAGCGGGTCTAAAAGGCTAAAAAGGTCTCTGTTATTTTTATATTAAGGGCTTTATAATTAAGGCGGGCGTTCTATATCTTAAAGGGGTCCTTATAAATAGAAGATAGGTAGTTAATTATCTCTTCTTTAGAGAGAAAGGGGTCTACTAAGTCCTAGGCATATCGCGGACGTAAATGCGTCTATGCGTCCCCGCCAGTACGGCTAAAGATATAGGCCATTTTAGCTTAAGTAGTAGGGAAATAGTCTGCATTAACTTTAAGCTTATCTTGCAGTTAAAGCTTCCAATTATTAAATATAGGTTTAGTTCCGTCTATAAGCAATAGGGGGTCTACAACCTTTACGGACCACAACGATGCTAATACTGTATATTATAGCAAGTCTTTAGGTGTCTAATAACTCTTTACTAGGTATAGGGATGTCTCTAGTTTTAAGCAGCTCTTAAAGCCGCTTAATTTTAGTATTAGCTGCTATAAGTTCTTCCTAGGGGGTTAAGACGGCAACTATTTCACTATTAGAGGTATTTACGGGTCCTATAGCGGCTTTGCTAGCTACTATATTTCTTGGCATAGTGGTAGGGGTATTAGGTAATTTCTAGTATTTGTTTATTTTTTAGGGTTTCTAGTCCATGCGTGTCCTATTTTTAGGTTTCGCGTTTTATTTATATTTTTTGGTTCTGTTCTATCATTAGGGTCCTATTCTATTCTATTAATGTCCTTTAGGTCCTTTTCTATATCTTTATCCTATTTATAGTTTATAGATATTTTTAAGTTCCTTTTTAGGAAAGAAGAGTAGTAACGAGCTTTAGATAATATTAGCGACTTAGTTAATTAAGGCACAAGTATAGGAAGAGGGACGCGCAAGCCTATATAATTAGATTGTTTATAAACAAGGATCTAAAGCTAGAGAAAGGAAAGGGGAGAAATAAAAGCACCACTTAAAGTTATATACAATTCTCCGGTTACGTGACAGCACTTTGCCATTACGTAACGGCAATCTGCGGCAATCTGCGGCAATCTGACAGTAATGTGCCAGTACCGTAACAGTAGTGCTGTAGCCATTTGCTTATACCCACCTATTATACTCTAAAGGTAGGCTGTTTAGGCCTTTTAAAGTAGTTTAAGGAGTAATTTAGGGGGGCCTTTTTTAGTTTCTCTAATAGCCTAAATACTAGATCTATATATTATAGTTACCCGCGAAGCCCTACTGCACGCGTCCACGTCGCCGCGGGTGGAAACATCATCAGGAAATCGTTCCTCATAATGGCCAAGTGCAGAGGCGATGGTAGGGAGCCGTCGCAGCGCGTGCAGCGCGCTGTCGTTACGGCTCTATGGTGTTGAGCCCGCGACGCGTATAATGCATCGCCCTCAACAACACCAGGAGCCCTACTGCCCCCGCTAAGGCTCCTGTCCTACCATCTAGGGGGGCAATTAATTAAGGGAAACTGGGATACGAAAACTACCCAACGTATAACTACCTAGCTCATAGCTAGGGCCAAAACTGGCCTTATTAAGCCAGCGGATATAAACGCGTCCTAGGCGTACAACAGGACACCCTTGGGCTTGCACTAGCTCTAAGACCAAGAGGATATAGCAAGGGCGTAGGGAACCTCTTTTTATAAGAACTTATTAAGGTTAACACGTCGCAGATACTTTGTACAAAACTTGTTAAGGCCCCAAGGCCACCGCGAAGAACTTATTAAGGCCCTGCCTAGAGAACTCGTTAAGGCCCCTCCAAGGGCCTATCTGGTATCCGGTACACCCAGGTAACTCAGAAGAGGGTCTTAATAGGCATAGTGCACGTAACCTAGTCGACAGCAACATAACGGCAACGCGACGGCAACCAGACGGCTCAACGAGGTGGAAACACGGGCAAAGCTCTAGGCAGCAGAAACACAGGCCAGCTTCAACGGCCTTATAGCGTCAAAAGGTAACTCATAAGAGGGTCTTAATAGGCGTGGTGCACGCAACCTAATGCATATATATAGGGGAGGCTGCAGGGGAAACATAGGCCAGTCGGACAAGGGCTCAACAGTTAGAGACACAGGCCAGCTTATAGAAAGGGGGGACACAAGCTTAGTTAGTAGGAGAGGGGGGAGTAGGTTACCTAGCACGGGACCTAGCATCTCTACGGCCCCCTCCTACAAGACACGGTTAGCCTGTTATAAGGAGACTCCTATAGGCAACGCGAAACGGGAACTAGCAGCAGTATAGGGTATTACGCCCCTATACTACTACTAGTCTCCTACGGGGCGTAGTACGTAGCAGCTACTGCTAGCTCTAAAGTCCTTACCCCTTAGCTAGGCTCTAACCCTTGGTGCACCTAGTAGGCAGGCAGGATTACGTCCTAGCCGGAGAGACTACTATATGGCTTAAGAGAACGGATGCGCGTATTAGTATATCAACAGACGGGACCGTTCGCCTCTAGTGCGGTATGCCAGTAAGATATGCTTAAGGAGCAAACAGAAGTTACTTAGGTGGGAGAGGTTTTAGCCCAGCCTTAACCATAGAAGGTAGTGACGCCTAAGGGTAGAAATAAGCCACTGGAAAACTAGGGTAGAGGCCTAGATAAGTAGGCATATTAAACTCTACTATATTATAGTTAATATATAACTACCTGCTCTAATGTTATAAAGTATATTAAGACACGCCTAAACAAACTATAGAGTGACCCTAGGGTGCCCTATAGGAGAACAAGCCAACAACCCCAAAGTAGGGAAGATATATTAGAGAAACAGGTAAAGAAAGCAGAAGAAGAATAGTACCGTGTTAGGGCCTAGGCCTATATAAAGGAGGAAGGGAGACGCGTAAGAGATTAGTAAAGATAACAGTAAGAAAGAGAAAGGAGCCAAAGTAGAGCATAAAAGAGTACTAGAAAACCATCTACTATAACATAATACTGGTTAGACCAATACTAGAGAGGCGCATGGGAGTTAAAGGTATAGAGGCTGTCTTAGGCAAGAGGAACCCAAGCTATAGCATAGTTAACGCTATAGGGGGTAAACACCTAAGGGCTCTAAAAAGGCCTAATAAAGGTGGAAAACATAATAGCAACACTTTTAAGAACAGGAATAATAGGACTAAAAGATTGGCTCTACTAGGTGGGTGTCCTAGTAGGTAGCCCAAGATGCGAATATAGCTAGCCAAGACAGACACCAAAACACATAATACTGCTATGCCCCCTACACACCAACTAAGAAGCAATACTCTTAGTAGCTAGCATAGAGAACTATAATACACTACTCTTAACATAAAAAGGTCTTAAGGTGGTTACCCAGTGGCTTATTAGCCAAAATATACTAGACCAGTTCCGGGTTGCAAAGGAAATAGTAATAGAAGGCAAAGGGGCGAGTACTAGGCGCCCCTTAATAACTCTACAGTAGTAGAGTTAAGTTTGCGATACTAGCGCGTCCGTAGGCTTATTACGGCAGCAGTGGTTCCCAAGAAGGTCATAAAGTAAGGTAGTAGAGCACCACAGGTAACTCATAGGCGCCCTATATACAAGTCCCAAAAGGCGGGGAGATGGATTACGGGGTTTTCTCATTTTCTCAAATAGAGTTTTCTCCCTATATGTAAATAAGGAGTAGTCTGCGTGGGCCTAATAGGGATCCGAATCGGACGTTAAGCAATGAATAATTATTAATTATTATATATTATAGTTGGCTAGACAACTACTATATATAGTAGGCGTAGCCTCTAGAAGCATGGGCCCTATATAGAATTAATAATCCTAGATAATGCGATATACTATACATGGCCCTTACGGGCCGCTTACGCCATATATGCGCTTTATCTAAACTTATTATCTACCTATACTCCTAATACCCTTAGGCCTTAAACTAGTTAACCCTTAAAGCCTTATATATAAATTATATGCCAGAGATCTATAGATTAATTACGTTTCTTTATAAAATGGATTAGCTGGTATTTCTTTAGTAAGAATTAAACTCTATATCGTCTTGCCTATTCTATAGAGGTATTATAGGCTTTCTTTAGTGTTCTGCAGTTCTCTACAGCTATTGGCCCGTATATAATTAGGTTTATATTATTAACAAAGCCTACTCCCTGGGTTGCCCCTTTTTTAAAGGAGCTAAGTAGGTTGCTTATAAAGAAAAGAAAGAGTATAGGCAAAAGGGGTAATTCTTATAGTATTCCTATTATAACTGCAATAAGGGGGCTCTAGTATCTGCTAAAGACTAATAATATTTCTTTCTAGCCTATAAACCTTAAATAAATTATATAACCTATTCTAGGAAGCCCTTTATCCTAAGGATATATAGGAGGCGCTTATAGGGTACGTTATTATAGGTACCACTAATATCTAGGCTAAGCATTAATACTATAAAGTCCCTTCACATCACCTATATAGATTTAATGGTAGTAGCAAGTAGCGTAAGTGCTAATAGTGTTAAGCGGTTCTTTCTTACCCCTATTTAGCTTTATAGTAGTAGGGTATATTCCTTAGCCGTATCTACTATACGGTCCGCTATTACCCTTTCTAAGATTTTGCTAAGGGTGTTTTCTAAGGTAATAGAGCAGTAGCTTTTTAGGGTTAAGTAATCTACTTTACCTTCTTTTTATAAAACAACTGTTGTTATAGCTCTACCAAGTTATGGGTAGTAGCCTATAGTAAAGTATATTTTAGCTACGTTTGCAAGCTAAGGTGCTATAAGTAGTCTATAGGTCTTTAGGGCCTTATTTAGAATCCTATCTAGTCCTAGTGCCATATTATTTAAAAGGCGGCTAATAGTTCTAGCCATTTCCTCTATTATTATATCGCTATTAACCTATAGGCAAGTTACTGGTGTTTTGCCTATAATATTACTAAGGTTAGCTAAAACTAGTTAGGGGAAGAACCTTTTTATAAGGATCTTTGCCTTCTTATTATTATTACTAGTGGCCTATAATTCCCCTACTCTTTATAGAGGTGGTAGGTATAAGTCTTTTACTAAGCACCCTAACTTTTTCTTTGCCTATTTTATTATAGCCCAAAGGCCCTTATTATAGGGAAGGCTTAGGTTAGAAGTATACTTATTTATAAACCGTCTCTAGTTACTTCTTACTTCTTTTTTTAGGGTATTCTTTAACTAGTTTCTTATATCTTTATATTATCTCTTATCTTTAGGGTTATAGCTACTTATATATTTCCTTCTTGCTTATTATTAGTTGGTAATAAGAACCGCGTATTATGCGGACCATATATATTATATATAGGGGCCCAGTTATAAGACTGGGCGGTACTCTTTTAGCCCATTTTTAATTACTGCCTAGATTCTTTTTAGTCTTTAGTTAATCTCCTTAGGGGTAGCCAATAAGCCTTACTTTTTTAGTATTAGGTAGATTTCTTTTAGGTTTTAAAGTTATTATTTAACTATATTAAGGAAACTATCTGTCTTAAACTTTCTTATTACGTATCTTTTACTATTTAGTTACGCCTTAATATTTAGATCTAGCTATATCTAGATAGGGATATGGTCTAAGGCAAGTGCCTATTCTTCTTTAGGGTTATACCTTTTAAATCTCTAGTATAGGCCTTTATCTATAAATATGGGGTTAATTATACTTCTAGTAGTGCCTTATTACTATAATTGCTCCTAGGGGGGTGGCTAGTTTAAGGCCCCAGACGTCTATAGCTCTTAGTAGGTACTCTACCTATTATTTAGCAGCAATATAGATACCCCCCTACTATAGGTACATCGGGAAAATATTCGCAGGATAAGATTTAAGTAGACTTTGATTTTCGCGTTTCGCGTAATTAATATGCAATTTAACTAACTCGACACGCAATTAACTAACTTAACACGTAATTAACTAACTTAACACGCAATTCGACTAACTTAATATGCAATTAACTAACTTAACACGCAATTTAACTAACTTAATATGCAATTAACCAACTTAACACGTAATTTAACTAACTTAACACGTAATTTGACTAACTTAATATATAATTAACTAACTTAATATATAATTTAACTAACTTAATATACAATTAACTAACTTAACACGCAATTTAACTAACTTAATATGTAATTAACTAACTTAATAACTTTAAAAGCTAACTATATATTTCTTAATACGCAATTAACCTACTTGGTAACTTTAAAAGTTAAATAATACGCAGTTAACCTACTTAACAACTTTAAAAGCTAACTATATGTTCCTTAACACGCAGTTAACCTACTTAGCAACTTTAAAAGGTAACTATATATTTCTTAACATGCAATTAAGGTAAAGTTATATGCTATATATTTAACTATTATATATTATCTAATATAATCTTATACAATCTTATATAGTTTTATTACTTGGAGGCTCTGCACAAGGCTCTGCACAAGGCTCTATATAAAGCTCTATATAAAGCTCTACACGAAGCTCTACATAAAGCTCTACATAAAGCTCTATACGAAGCTCTATACAAAGCTCTACACGAAGCTCTACACGAAGCTCTATACGAAGCTCTATATAAAGCTCTGCGTACAGAGGCTCTGCACGAAGCTCTGCGCATAGAGGCTCTGCATAACGCTCTACACGAAGCTCTATACGAAGCTCTGCATGAAGCTCTATGTATAGAGGCTCTGCACGAGGCTCTGCGCGAGGCTCTGCGTACGGAGGCTCTGCATAAAGCTCTATATGAAGCTCTGCGTATAGAGGCTCTGCACGAAGCTCTGCATGAAGCTCTGTACGAAGCTCTGCATAAAGCTCTGCACGAAGCTCTACGTATAGAGGCTCTGCACGAGGCTCTGCGCGAGGCTCTGCGTACGGAGGCTCTGTATGAAGCTCTATACGAAGCTCTGTATGAAGCTCTGCACGAAGCTTTGCACGAGGCTCTGCGCGAAGCTCTGTATATAGAAGCTCTACACGAAGCTCTATATAAAGCTCTATATACAGAGGCTCTGCATAAGGCTCTGCGCAAAGCTCTGTGTATAGAGGCTCTACACAAAGCTCTGTATTGGGTCCCTGCTATATTCCTAATAGCGTCTATACGTATCTCTGCCTATATAGCCGCCTTATTTTTTTACCTTTCTTTCCTTTCTTATATCCTCCCTACCTAGGGAGGCACTAGAATGGCAGCTAGTAGAGGACCGTTACTAGAACTAGATAACTATTGCTAAAACTAGATAACTGTTGCTAGAACTAGATAACCATTACTAGAACTAGACAACTGTTGCTAGAGCTAGACAACTATCGCTAGAGCTAAATAACTGTCGCTAGAACTAGACAACCGTTACTAAAACTAGATAACCGTTGCTAGAGCTAAACGGCTGTTGCTAGAACCAGACAACTGTCTCTAAAGTTAAACAACTATTGCTAAAACTAGACGATTGTCGCCAGAGCTAGATAACCGTCGCTAGAACTAGATAACTGTCGCTAAAGCTAAACAACCGTCACTAGAACTAGATAACCGTTACTAGAGCTAGATAACTGTTGCTAGAACTAGATAACTGTTGCTAGAGCTAGACAACCGTCGCTAGAACTAGATAACTGTTGCTAAAACTAGATAACTGTTGCTAAAACTAGACAACTATTACTAGAACTAGACAACTATTACTAGAACTAGATAACTATTGCTAGAACTAGATAACTGTTACCAGAGCTAGATAACCGTTGCTAGAGCTAGACAACAACGACTAGCCAGTAAGCACTATAAACAATTTAATTAATTAATTAAATTAAGGTAGCATAGATAGGTAGGCATAAATAGGGAGATGCTAATAGGTAGGTAGATATAGATAGGTAAGCAAATGCAGATAGGCAAGTAGATGCAGATAGGTAGGTAGATGCTAATAGGTAGGTAGATATAGACAGATAGGCAGATGCAAATAGGTAGGCAATATAGACAGATAGGTAATATAGATAGGTAAGTAGATATAGATAGGCAAGCAGATATAGATAGATAGGCAGATACTAACAGGTAGGTAAATATAGATAGGTAGGCAGATATAAACAGGTAGGCGATACAGACAGGTAGGCAATACAGATAGGTAGGCGATGTAGATAGGTAAGTAAGTTAATAGGTAAATAAGTAGAAGAGAACTATCGCTATATTATATTAAATTATCTAAAATAATATTATTTATTTTGCTAGCCTTATAAATAGCTTTAAAGTAGCTTTTATTTATTTAAAATATGTTATTAGTATAAAAGAGGTAAATATAATTATAGTTGCCAAATGCGTAGATTACTGGCAGGTTGCGCGTAGGTTGCGCGTAGGCTGCGCGCAGGCTGCGTGTTAAAAAAATACGACATAGGCTAGTCGGTCAAGTTGTTAAATGACCTCAACTGCGCGCCAATTGCGTCAACCACCAACCATTGAGGCCATTAAAAGGGTACCATATTTTGCCAATGTAGTAGAGATTTATATCTCCTAATAGGATAGACTCTATACCTTTAGTTTTTAGTAGGCTTACTGCTAATATAATATTCTCTGTTTATAGGACCCTTTTAACACTAGAGTTATATATATTAATAATTTATACCAGTCCCCTATACGTCTGGATTGTTATAATTAAAATATCTAGGTTAACTGCCTACTATAACTATAAGGATAGGCTAATAACCTTACTAATTATAAAGTATATATATATAGCTGCTTTTAGTTTATATAGGAGCTAAAATCCTTAGGGGTAGTATATTAATTATGTATAGGTATTATAATACGGCTCTTATATAGCAAGGATATAGTATTTCTCTAGGTCTAAACTGTCTAGTAGGGGCCTTATAAGACGGTAATTTATATTACCGTAATTATACTATATAATAGATAGGTGGCGGACCCCTAGTAGGGGTCCTTTATCCCTCCTTTATTTCTTACTTCTTCTATTTCTACTTTCTTTAGAATTTTCAAAACTTCTATCTCTTATATCTACACCCTAGTTGCTACTTATTTTATATAGAGCTTTCTATTCCTATATCTTATATTCCTACTAGCGCCTCTATATCTAAATCTATTATTATCTCTAGTTCTTCCCCTAATCTTACTAGCCGGCTATATACCCTTTATAAGTTAGCTGCGAATATTATATTTACCACGTTAAGTCTAATTTTTAATTATCCTAGTCTTAAGCTTGCTATAGCTGTCTATAGGGTTTTTCCTATAGGGCGTTCTCTCTCTTATATCCCCTATAACCCTTATATCTCTATTTAGTCTAGTAATATTATACAGCATTACTTCTAGCCCGTTAAGGCTTAAGATAGCTAGCCTAGCCCCCTAATATTAAAGGTAGGAAACGCTAGAAAGGCACCTACGTCCCCCTAGCTTATTGCCTATTTTTTCTATTTATATAACCTAGCGTACAGTTATTCCTATAGCTATTAGGCCCTTACCTTCCATCTCCTATATTTAATGCAGTCTTCCCTCTCCTACACCTTATATATACTTTAATAGCAGTTTATACATTTTATTTAGTCTTAATTTAGGCAGTGTCTTATATTATAGGGGCCTATATAGTGGCCATAGCATACCTATACTACGTATGTGGATTGGGTATATCCCTATTATATATAGCAACAGCATTATTCTAGGCGTAGTCTATAGTTATAGGGCCTTATATTATATATAAGGCTATTTATAATTATTTCTTTTTAGATAAGGAGTTTTTATATTCCTAGTATATATATACTAATAATAAGGGAGCTATGCGTTTAACCGGCGTCTCCCTAGCAAGTCTTTAGCGACCCTTATATCCTCTTATTATTCTTATTATATACTTAGTTTACATTTTCCTATTAAAGCTATTAGATTTAAGTAATCTTAAAACCTAATATAAGGCGTTCCGTTTATTTTACTATCTCCTATATAGTTGCTATATTATCCGCCTAGTGTCCCTTTTCTACCTTAAGGCTTATAGAAACCACTAGGACTTTAACTATATAATCTTTATAAAGCACTTTTATGCTAATACGTTCTCCTAGCCTGTCCCCTACCCTTATAGCTTATTCCTTTACCTATTAGTCCTTTAGGGTAACTCTAATATCTTCGCTTCTAAGGTATTAGACTATAATAGTATTATAGACCTCTTTATAAATCTCTATAAGGACATCTATTTCTAATTATCCCTTTAGCCCCTCTACTTTTTTTATATTTAGTTATATTACAATTATATACCTAGTTATTATCTTAAGGGGGGTAGGTTCCCTATACCGTAGAAATACAGCCATAGCGGCCTAGGTATGGTTCGCCAATAAGGGGGTTTTTTATTTATTTTTAATTTTGCTTAGCCGTTAGAGGATTTAATTAAGGGTTTATTAAAGGGGCGCCTAAGGTTTACTAGACTAGCGGAGCCATTCTACTAGCTACGTTAGTTTATTATAGCTAATAGTTACTCCCCTACAATTTTGGATACTAGACACGTCTAGTAGGCTTTATATTTTGTTAGATGCCTTCTTAATAGAGGTATTTCTGCTTTATAGTGTAGTATTCGCACGTCTTTGTTATGGAGGGCCATTACTAGGCATGGTTCTGGCAGTTGCGCGCGAGTGCAAACCACTGTTATTTAATATGTGCCTCCTCTATGATATATATATCTTAGGGGGTTCTCTAGGAGTTTTTTAGGGTTCTTTTAGTTGGTTTTAGTCTTTTTGGGCCGGGTATAGCAAGAGCTCCTATTTAATAAAATAGATTAAATACTTTAATTTTTATATATAAAACCGGATAAAGGGTATATATAAACTCCTTATTCTTAACGGCCATAGCTTTTATAAAACGCTAGAATTTACGCAATACTATATTAATTAAAAGATCTTATTAGCGTGCTTTCCCTTACATCTTATATATAAAATATAGCCGCTTAATATGGTCGTATTTTAGCCATTTAAGCACTATTATGGCAAGGCTATAAACCAGGCTTATTACACTAGCGCGTTTAAAATTAATAAAATAGAATTTCTTTACCTTATTCCTAATATATGGAAGCATATATTTAAGAAGGTAATAATTAAAGCAGTATTTATAGAGACTGGCATTTACCTATTTAACCTAAAGAAAGTACCTAATAAACTACCTCTACTACCTAAGGCTATACCAAGGAAGGACCCATTATTAACAACTATTAATATTATAACACTAAAAATGCTTAGGTAGGTAAGTAACCTAGCTTAGTATATTAGGTAGAATTAGGAGGAATAGGAGAATAAAGACCTAAATAAGGCTATACGGAAATATATATACGGGGCGGAGATTTGGCTTCAGGTATTTAAATCTCTTAAATAGCAGCTAAAAGAGACTAAGGCTAAAAATAAGCGACGCTAAAAGTAGAAGGCCAATGCTAGAAAGGTTATATAGAAGTTTAGGGTAATTATAGTTGCAGATGGCTGTTTACTAGCTAAAAAGAGAAAAATAGCTAATAAAAAGAAGCTCGCGAATAAGCGTAAAAAGTAGGCTAAAATACCAACACTAGAGCCTAAGACTCCTAATAACTCTAGAGATGAATATAGTGAATGGGATAAAGCGCGTGAGTAGCAGGAAGACTTATAATTATTACTGTAGTGGTGCTATATAATTAATTTTTTTGAACCCTGGCTATTGAGCCGTCCTGGCTATTTGGATGTCCACCACCCACCCGAAGGGTGGGTGGTCAAGGCGCAGCTACGGGGGCCACGGATAGCATTAACTACTAATGAAGCAACAGCTTTCCAAGAGCAATCGCAGAAATCACATGGCTCATTAAGTAGCTTTATTCAATGCTTGACTCTAGCCTAGATAATTTGCTCTTTATTATAAATCTTTTATATCATTATAGCCCGAGTGAAGCGAAAGAAAGGTATTAAGCAGGTTAGAAGTGGTGAGTTGATAATTGTCGGACGAACTCGTGTGTAGATTGATCTATGAAGAAAATGAGGCTATATATACACGGTGGATGAGTCATAGGCACCCCTGATCTAACCCTAATATAGTAGCAATCGGCGCCAGGTAAACAATAATGAAATGTTAGGCTTAACTTTACGGGAGGAATTGTAGCAACATCAAATGAAGTTGAAATTACGGCGATTGGCCTAAGCATAGGATACATCTTTATCTGAAGGTAGCCGAGTTTCGCAGGAATGCCTCGACTGAATATGAAATCATTATACAACGGAAAAGCTTTCAAAACATCTACTCTAATGCAGACATACATGAAAAATCGAGATCATAACGGTCCGGCCCGAGGTTTCACAAATATCCCACGAACACATTGCTTTTGTTAACATGAAAAGAACGCAAATACTAGCTATGAAATACAAAGGCCTAAGACATAATCAATCCATTCAGCTTGTATCTCAAGCTCTAGTTTTCGACAGTCTCGAAGTATGCTCGCGATGTGACTGCGATGCTCCTCTAAAGCAGAATTTCCAGCAACATACTTATCCTTGGCTATCTGAAGATGTATTCCCGCAAGAACTCCAAGAGCTATTATGCAGACTTGTTTACTAACGTCGTTAGGCAACGAACTTTGAAAATTGCACAGCCCTTCCTTTGCTGCATCCCAAGTGCCCTTAGCTCTGGCCAATTCCCATTCCTGCCACCATAGCCGATCGTCCATGGCACCATAGTTGTAGTGACTTTCGCTGTCATGGTCTCCAAGATTTACATTTGCAAGTAGCAATTCTTTCCCTATTTTCTTAGACCAATTGGGGAAGTGTCGTATCGCTTCATAAATGGGAAGATTTCCTGAAAGATCACGGAGCATTGGATGGGCTCCTTTGGCTAATAGCAATTTGACAGCCTCCGTAACGCAACTTCCGTCATTCGACTTTGTCGTCAGCAGCGTCATTAAAGGGGATTGACCAGAAAGATTCAGCCGATTGGGATCTGCGCCTCGGCGCAAGACAATCTTAAGCAGGGTTATGCTGCTAGTGGATTTATCCGGGAGTTTTCTATGGTTCATCAAAACTGCGTGTAGCAAATAGCTGCCATCCGCACCTACTTTGCTTGGGTCTCCAGCTTTACAGAGCCGCTTTACTAAATCGAAACTTCCAGTTCGCGAAAATAAGAGCTCGGATAAATAGTCATGAGGCAATACCTTTCCCGAGCGTAATTGAATGTCCAGAGTCGCACCTTTGCTCAAGAAACGCTGAAAGTTCAAATTGTAAACCAATGTATTTGCCCAAAGCGCCCCTGACTTTTCCAAGAATATCTCAAAAGGAAGTTTGTTTTCTCGAGTACGTAATAAAATGTCTGGCTCGAATTCCAAAAATACCTCTAAGTATATCCCTGTATACTTGTACTCGGTTGGTTGGTCCACGATCATGTGGAAAGGCGTAACTCCAGCTATATTGGCAATATTGACATCTGCACCCGCATCCAGCAGCAGTGGAATAACAGTAAGGGAAGGTAATCTTTCCATGTCGGCTAGAGATATTGCCAGATGAAGCGGGGTGTCGCCTTTCTCATCCTGGCAGGAAACGATTACGGGTCGCTTAAGCAAAGCTTCCAGCATCGCCTTATAGTACACAGACATGTGCAAAGGCGACCTTCCATCCTGTCCCTTCGAATCGAAATCGGCTCCGAATTCCAGCAAAAGTTCGGCAATTTCAACGAAATACCCAAGTATAGCATAGTGTAAAGGTTGATTGTTAGCATGATCTTTCAAGTTCACAGCCGCACCACTGATAAGCAATTTCCGAACCAACTCTTTCGACCCATTAATGACCGCCCGATGAAGTTGCGTTCTGCCGTCATTGTCTTGCATATTTGAGCTTAGGATATGACCATCCTGTTGAGGAAGACTAGCTCCGGTTATGGCTTGACTCAAATCAGAATAGTTATTTTGTGAAGGGCCTGCGACATTTTCCGCGGGTGTGTGAAATTCCCATGGCTCTGTTTCTTGGGGCTCTGTTTCTGATGGGGTCAGCATGGATGAGAGGCTGTATCCAGAGCGAGAAAGCTCATTAGTATAATATTGAAGGTAAATGAAGACTGAATAGTACGTACTGGAAAGGGGCCCATTGACTTGTCACTGTGGCTGTTAAGGTAGAATGACCTGTACGAAGACCTCTACTAGCGGGTAATCCTAGCCTAGCGCTCCTCAATTCCCTAGGATGATACACGTAGAAACTTTCGGTGTTGTATTTCATGTATCCCCATTTACGGAGCTGGGTCCTGTAGGAACGTACGCTGTACTCTTGTTACTATATCTTCAATGAATTGAGCATACCGAACTCACGAGGCATGAAAGCTATATTTCCCCTTCATGAGTCTCATCACCTCAAGTAGGGTCTTATTTTCAGTCTTGTATAATTTTCGAATCTCCTCTTTAACATCATCCCATTCCTTTGGCATTTTCACACCTTAACAAGGCCGAAAGGTCCACGAAGTAGAATTAATATAACGAAGCTAAGGATGATGTAAGTTAACTAAGCTTCAAAGAGAAGTTGTGAAAGATGAATACTTTTTTAACTTAGAGAAGGCTGAAACGCTTGCCTTTGATCAGCCGGCCATATGACCCCATCGGGCCAAGCTCTTTCCCGACGAGCCCACAAACACCCGACATGCTCTTTTCGCAGTTGCTTAGAGCAAATAAATTTGTTGTCCGTGCTATGCAGCTGCTACAGAATCGCCGCCAATGGGCTTTCACATCAGCAGCGCTGGCAGCCGTGCTGAAAGTGCAGAAGTGCAACGTGCATGACTTTCCTGCGAGTTCAGTTGGACTGGGTATGGACACGCTCTCGCGGGTCGCTCTTGCGAGTCGCTCTTGCAAATTGCACATTGCACATATAGACCGCCTTGTGCAAGTGCAAAAGCAAAAGTGCAACCGCTTACATCAAAAAAGAATATCCGAGTCGGCCTAAAATTCAGCACATTGCATAAACATGCTACACAATGGTACACCGGTGCCCCATAACTCCAGGGATAGTGACACGGGCGGTGATGACAAAACAATAAAGAAAAGTCTGCCTTTTTGGATCCTGCGAATAGAAGTTTGAGGCGCAAGTTATTACCTTTGCAAATGTGCAAATAACGCATAATCTTGTATATGCCGCTACATACCCACACTAAGTAGTTATAAGTCATGCCCAAGGCCCTCCGGAAGGGGAGTTTTGTCTCTACAAAACGCAACCTTTTCACCTTCTAATTACAACGCGCTCTAACCGAGCCATCAACCATACCTCTCGCCAAAAAGCAAGGCTCTTCAGCCATAGTGAGATCTCAACAGCTAGATTCTACGAGGGACGTCTCTACTTTGGGAGAGAGTACTAGAAATGGATGTGACTCGTATGCCACCGTCTCAAATCACTTCTATCCTAAAGTTCGTGGTATCCAGGTGACAGAGTTGCTTTGCTTGTTCGCTTGCTTGGTGTAACCTGATAGCAGCTTCAGCGTCTTTTCTTTGATATCAGCCCTTTCGTTATCTTTCGGATAGTCGTACTTGTTCGATGTTGCTGATTCTTTATTAGAGCTGAAAGGATACATCCAAGCTCTTTCCAAGATAATCCTTACGCCGGCCCATTTTCTGGAATATCTCGTTCCTCATCCGCCATCACAACTATCGGCCCCAACTCCTCCCCTGAATCCCATACACATACAGGGAACATCGTCCCAGTGAGGTTGACACAAAACAATCTGGCCAAGCACCACAACAACTCGGCGTATCTTTGGAATAATGCAGCCGTATCTCAACAAATACGACAGGACCGTTCGGAGCAGCTTAGGGCAGCTATTCGAGACTTAGGTATCAAATTACCCGAGCAAATAGTCAACGAAATGGCAACAAGCTACGACGGCATGACCACAATGGAGAGATATCTTGCAGAAACGAAGAGGTCTCAGGGAGAGCAAGAGAACACTGAGAGGCATGCCTATGTTGGCAATCAGACTGTCACCGCTGACGCGTCATGGAAAGCAGGTGTAGCATCTTCCGGAGATACCCGACGATGTAAGGAGTAAGTCGGATCATAACTAGAGGCATGATATGTATCATGGTGGCAGACTGGTAGTAGCTAGTAAGATGCTGTTATGGAGTAGCGGAACGTAATTGCTTCACGAGAATTACTTCTGTATGCAAGAGTCTTCAGCTTAGTGTTATTAAAATTATTCTTGTTTTAAAACCGTCAAAGTGCTAAAATTCTCAGATTATCTGGGTTGTAAGCTCTTTTATGATAGAGAGTATCGATGTGGGTGGCATTCGCAGAACATTGCTAAAAGTGCGTGATGGTAAAAGGTTCATGGTTACCGCTCTAGGTTTCGCTCAGCCTTCTAAGATCTCCAGATTTGCTCACGTAGACTCCCTGGGTAGACATTCAAACTTCTCTCGCTCTCACACCTTGCTTCTAGTTAGTTAGCATCGCCGCTTTGCTCAGGCGCTAATCACCCTCGGCTCATCCATTGCTCAGGCTGCTCACCCGTTACTCTATCACGCCCCCTCATATTTTTTTCGCAGCCAATAACATCTATTTTCGAGTCATACCCGCCTTTATCTTCTTCGTCAAGTCTTATTGACCGGAATTTGAGGCTATATATTGTCCTAATTGGCGCTGCCAAAAGGACCGGTTCTTTTGGTGCCTAATTGGGGTCGACAAGTCTAGACGATAAGTTGCATGTGAGCCTGTTTTTGAACCGAAGGGTCAGAAATCGCCCCGGCCCCCTTCCCCAAAATAGAACCATCACCATGCATCATTCACATTCCTAATAGGGGGGTTTCGATAAACTGACGGAAGGCATTTGAAGGAAGGTAACGTAATCCACAAGCAAGCTGGCACCACAAGCATCCTAGCACCCCACCAAGCCGTACGTTCTGGTGGCAGTAAGGAGGGCTGGAATTTGGCCTTGCTTATAGGCTTGGACAGCTAGAATAAGCCTACCCTCTCGAAAATGGCTTCTTGCTGTTGTGGTGTTGATATTGTAGATAGTAGTTAAGGAACACGTCGCGTTTTGGTGCCAGGATGCTTGTGGTGCCAGCTTGCTTGTGGATTACGTTAAAGCTAATTTCTAGTGCTTACATATATTTAGCGCGACCTTCCGTTAATTGGTCAGTAAGCGATCCTTGCCCAATATTGATATCCTCAGTATGCCTTGTAGCTACTATAAACTAATAATAGCAGAAGCTTATTAACGTACGGCTGCCTAAGGAAGGAGGTTTAAATAAATATTTAAGTTTTTTGCCCGCTTTACTAAAGATAAGGTTAGAAAGTTAGCTTAAGTAACTAATCTCCCTACTAAGTTTGCGATTAATCCACGATCCGGCTAGCTAAATTCCTCGACGGCTTTATTAGAAGAGTCACTCCTTATCTTCCTCCAGCGCTGCACTTATCCTCTATCGCTTAGTTACCTAATACCTTTCTTTAAAAGAAGCCGGCCTTAGCTCTCGCGAGTTTAGAATAGGTGCCCCGAGCCCTGACCAGACTTGCTATTAAGCAAGCAAGCCAAGCCGGAAAGCCTTAGCTTGCTGGCTTGAAACTTTTCACACCTAAAGCTGGCTTGCTTGGCTTGATAGGTCAAACAGTCGGCTTGCTTGGCTTGCTTGAAGGCTTGTTTGATTTTATATAGAAATTTTAGAGTAATATATAAAATCAAGCCTAAGCCACCGATTTGGCTAAAAAGCTCCTCCACAGCCCCGATTTGTAGTCATTGTAATATAAGATTATATAGAGATAACGTAATAAAGAAGCTCGCGTGGCCAAGGGCGTCTATCGCGAGGCTTGGCATGGTGGTAAGGAAGGCTGTAGTAGGAAGGCTTTGGTAGGGAGGAAGATCCTGCTAGTAACTCCAACGGTTAGCTACTAGTTATACTAATCGCGGCAAACTTACTACCTTATCTACTAGATTTTTTAAAGCCCATTCTTAAATAGCTGCGATTATATTGTAAGGCAGCAATGATATTAGGGCGAAGCTTTAAGTGACATAGCTCTAGTAGATTACCAGCTTTACTAAACGCCCGTTTATAGTCGTCGCTTGTAGCCGGTATAGTTAATATATCAAGAGCTATCTATGCGAGCTTTGGCTGGGTCATTCGCTCCTGCCACTAGTAGAGTATGGGGTTGTTCGCCAGTGGGTGATTGTCTAGTAGTAGTGGCAAAGTCTTCTAAGCTTCGTACTTGTCCAACGCGTTAATAGAGCTTTAAGCTACGCGGCTGGTGTTAGTACGAATATAATCGTCTCTAGCTGACGACGCGTGCGCGCGTCTTAACGGTAGATGAGCTGATAGAGTATTTAAGGAAGGACTTGGTCGCTCTATATATTAAAGCCAAAGCTTCTTAAAGGACGCGTCACCTTTAATTAACCACTCCGGGTAATCTGCCCATGCATTTTAGCAAAAGAGCTTATACCAAGGATGTAGTAGAACAGCTGCGTAGTAGACGGGTATATTATTAAGCTTCTTAAAATACTTCTACAGCTTTAGCTAGCCGCAATTAAGGTTAATTATATAGTAATCCTTAATTGTATCTTAATCTGGGTAGTTATCTAAAGTTGTGTTAACTACGCGATCCTTCTTTTCTTTAAAAAGCTTAAGCAGCTAATTAAGTGTAGGAATGACCTCCTAAATTACTCTATACAGGCCTAACCTGCCTCTGGCTTTAAGCATCTTTATAGTGTCTTAAATTGGTAATAGGATCTTAATATAGTTATTAATAACACCCTAGTTGTAATTGTTTAAGGCGCCAGCTGCTATAATGGGCGGTAGTAGAGGAACCTTCTTTTATCTGGCGTATAGAGGAGCTGCTTCCTTCTTATATTTATTAATTATATATTATGCAATTAAGTCAATCGGACCACAGAGGACGACGGCTTATAGGAAGGCGTTATAATAACTATTCCACCTAGTCTTAACTGGCTTTACCACTTCTAGTATTTTAAAATCGGGGCTCGGTAAGGCCTCTTGCTTAGCCTTTTAGTAGGATTCAAATAGTTAATAAAGCTGCGGTGTATTAATAGAATTAAGGATGTTAATAAGGACGCTAAGGGGGCCTTCTTTTTGCTATTCTTTAAGGAAACATTCTTCGTCCTATGTAGTAGAAGTCAGTAAGCAAGCAAGAAGATAATATTAACTCACTAACTTACCGGTACGTTCTCTTAATTGTTCTCATATGCGTCTTTATCTTTTCCAAACATAATTAACTAAGTGATGAGATTAAGCGTATAAGCCGCGCACTAAATACGCCGATTGTCCTTTCTAAAATTAAAGACGGTAGCTAGATAATCTAAGCAGGTGTTATTGTTTCCAGTGTTGTTAGTGACAAAATAGCCAAGGCTCTCTTTGGTGACTTTGAAATGAGCTAGAATGTTGCCGATTACTGCGGCGTAGTTGATTCTAGTATGGCGACCAAGTTGCTCTGGTAGAGCGATTAAGTAGTTAACAACTCTGCCCTTATGATTAAGATGATGAACGCAGACGCTAGTAAGTAAGTGCTTACCGCTGCGTGTAGTCCAGCCATTAAATAAGAAGTGAAGCTTTAAGCGGGCATTCGCAAGTTCATCGTATATGGCTGGTTGGTAGGCTTTGTAGTCGGCCATTATATGGACGCGAATTGATTAATGGTTCTTCCAAATACAGCTCTTAGCGTTAGGATTTGCGGCAGCTATTATATAGCGGAAAGCAGGTATTTTAACCTCTTGTAGAGGGTGATTATTTACGGTTATCCATTTAATTACTAATTGCTTAAAGCGCTTTGCGTTAAAACCACTAATGAACTCATTTATAAGTCCCTAAGAAATTATATACCTATTGTAAAGAAGTTCTAGAACTGTTGCCTTGCGCTTCTTTATTTTAAATGTAATCTTACCGTGCTTATCGTATCTATGGCCTATTTTATTTTCTGCAAGGTGTCTCTTAGAAGCAGATGTGGCTGTAGTAATATTAAATTGGCTACCTAGTATAGAGTGCTGATGACAATATGCGCACTCCCAATATATTCGCTTACTGATATAATGTTAAAGCCGATATCTATACTTATAGATGAAGCTGGGGTTCCTTTCTAAAGCTTTATATGGCTGCTGGTAGGCTTTAAGTCGGTCCTAGTTAATACCGTCGTAATTAGTCTTATTATTAATCTCATCTGTAGAGGAATTGTTATCAGGCGCAACGTCTTTAGATAGTGTAATTGTTAGTATAGGCTTGGCTATTGCGTTTATATTTGCTTTGGTAAGGTCCTAAGGCATAGCTGATAAAAGGAATAAAAGAGAACAAGTAAATTGGTAACGTTATTGGGGGGGTATAGTAAGGAAGACTTCCTAGAGTATGGACGCGTTAAGAGCTTAGCAGCAAAACAAGTTAATTAGGCTTAGTGGTTACCTAAATAGTCCTGTTTGCTCTATTTGCATACTTAGAAATTTTTAACTACAACACCAAAAGTCTATCACGAACTTTAGGTCTCTATAAAAATTATATATATATATTTCCTATCAAGCGGGCAAGCAAGCAAGCAAGCAGGCCCTCCTCTGGCTTGCTGGCTTGCCCAAATCAGGCCCTTCGGCTTGCTGGCTTGCTTGATTACCAATCAAGCAAGCCAAGCAAGCTGTCAAGCCAGCTTGCTTAATAGCAAGTCTGGCCCTGACACTGTTCAATATCAGTTTCACTTCTACCCAATTTCATATGAAGCTAATAAAATTATTCCAACAGACCGTCTCTCCGGATTCGCTATTTAAGCATACACATTCCAAATCCTAATTTACATCTCGGTCTCCTGTGTATCGCCGTGCCGCTTCAACCTTCCTGCCACCGGCCTGATGCTGCTTCTCCTTCTCCATTCCGCCGCATAGATCTCCCGTTCCCTCATCTTTACCAGCACAATCACCCTTCCCTTCGGCATCCTCGTACTTGCTCAACGCGTCCTCAATCTTGCCGTATGCTGTGGAGAAGATCGGATACAAGACTGTGAAATGATTCCAGTAAGTGATGGCTCAAGAGTGGCATGCAGAACGCTTACACGGGCGCAGGTCATATCTGTTGTCGTCTGGACTAATAAAGGTTGACGTCAGACTTGGACCAGTCAGATACTCACCACATAGCAAGATAAAGCGTACCTGTATTGCTCTGCATCTATAAGAGATTATTAGACTTTTGTTCGTGCAGTAACCAAGAAGAAATACTTACGATAGGCCGGTGTAATCACAGTGGCCTTATGGCGATTAACTGCATAGTACCAGAAGAACCGGCGAACCTTTTCGTACACCTCCCTTGGCCCCATCTTATCCCTCCAATCGTGTATCAGGCGCTCCCACATCCCCCAAAGCCCAAGCTTATAAACTTTCCGAAGGCGTCCAAAAACACTAAGCTCGTCGTACGTCATGCCCATATCCGCTTCGTCAGATTGAACATAGTCTTTAGTAATCGGTTCGAGCTCGGCAGTAGGCGTTGCATTAATAAAGTCGTCGAGTATTGGAAGATTGATATTTGTGCTAGCCCACCTTATAAACTTTCTAAGGTCCGTCTTTGATATTCCGCCGATGGGATTTATGTCTGCGCTGGAACAGTCATACTTTGTCAAATAACCTATCAGGAGTTCATCGACGTTGGCCGACCCTGGAACGAGCAACGAGCCTCCACCTAGCCGCTTCCTCACCGTCGGGAGCATTTGCGCAATCTTGCTTGTATACTGGAAGATCTGTAAGTGGGACATATTAAACAATAACTGAGAGGTGAGGGCGCTGCCTTCTGGAGGGCAAGGCCCGAAGCATTGCTTCCGCCACTAAGATGTTCGTAAGCCTTTCAAAGGTCTCTTAAGATTTCGTAATGCGCGCACTTACTAGATCCGAAAATTAGGCACGAAGCTGTGGAAAGGACAGCTTGTTAGCATTGATGCAGACCTTCGGGAAGGACCAGCTTACCTCGTCACAGAAGTGAATAGACTTATTATAGCGTTTACGACTGAGTCGATATTGAGATCGGTGTGGTAAGCCGGACTTGTCAGCGCTTCCTCTCAGGTGCTTGTTTTGATCATACCTCCAATAGCTTTCGAAAGGTCACAAGCTCTACTTCGAGTTTCCTTTGACGAGTTTGTGCTGCCCATGAAACAGGTATGGAAGATTCGATTGCTAAACTCCTGCGGACTCTCCGGGGTGTAGGTATCCTCGGCGCAGACCATCCTGACGTCCCTGAGAACCTGCTGATTACCGGCTTTGCAGGCCTCAACGACCAGCCTGCACATCGAGTACACGATGACTGAAGTGGCACAACTATCTATCCCACCCGACAGCAGCTAGACGCTTAGTACTGTATTATCTGATAAGCAACTTTCCTCATACTTACAATGAAAAACCCAGCTTGGCGACTACGTCTTATGTGGTCCCACTGCTCCACGTCAGTACGGTACATTGGTACATAGCTTGCCAATGATAGCGTGACTTACCAGCCAACATGCGGGTCCGTACGCGATCTCGGCTTCCGGCGCATGGAAGAACGGCGCTCGTGCTTTCGATGGGCCAATGTTCGTATTGAGGGCGCCGCTCTCTGCCGAAAGGCTAAAGTCGACCTCGATGCGTTCGTATGTACGTGCCTGCACCGCCTGAAGTCCTCTCGATGGTGAACAGCGGAAACTTCTGACATCCTCAAGGCCAACTGTTGCTGTAATGACTTCCACATCGTTCAAGCTGAATTGAGAACCTTGAGCGACTACGTTGCCGTTGATGACAATCATAGCAGAGCCATCATAATACAGTCGATCGCCATCACAACCCTGTTGGTTCGCATATAGGTAGATACCCCCGGCTTTACGTGTTGCCTCTAAGATCAGATCGTAGCGAGTATTGAGTTTCCTAAGTTCGTGGTGACTGCCACTGGAGTTCGTGACGCCATTGAGGCTCATCGCGGAATGAGGAGCGTTGGGCGTAAAGAGCTCTTCGCAACTCTCGCATCCAAGGCATATATCCCTCGTCGAGATAACAGCAGCGTGGTTTTCAATATCAATATTGCCAATCAGATTGATCAATATTGGCACTAATCAATATTGGCGAGTATTGGCGAGTATTGGCGATATTTGTAATACTGTGGTTTTCTTATCTTCTGCAAATTCGCTTGATAAGAGCCGCACACATCAAAATATCTTCTTTGTACGGAGGTCGCTAACATCTAAATTTGCACCTTCCTAATTAGGAAAATTGACTTACCGCCCACCGGCAGAATATGAATTTCAACAATAGACGCATCAAATTCGTTCCTGAAGCTTTAAATAAAAGGC
>Ga0307507_10000647_pt1 | contig 75293 bp, 36 predicted proteins | sample 7_EM_MG_FD_207223 | JGI IMG/M metagenome (GOLD analysis project Ga0307507, IMG submission 207223) | Populus trichocarpa ectomycorrhiza microbial communities from riparian zone in the Pacific Northwest, United States - 7_EM | ecosystem: Host-associated > Plants > Roots > Unclassified | place... | reverse complement strand
GGCGCCCCTTAATAACTCTACAGTAGTAGAGTTAAGTTTGCGATACTAGCGCGTCCGTAGGCTTGTTACGGCAGCAGTGGTTCCCAAGGAGGTTATAAAGTAAGGTAGTAGAGCACTATAGGTAACTTACAGGCGCCCTATATGCGAGTCCCAAAAGGCGGGGAGATGGATTATGGGGTTTTCTTATTTTCTCAAATAGAGTTTTCTCCCTATATGTAAATAAGGAGTAGTCCGCGTGGGCCTAATAGGGATCCGAATCGGACGTTAAGCAATGAATAATTATTATATAGAGCTTTGTATAGAGCTTTGTATAGAGCTTTATATAGAGCCTTATGCAGAGCCTCTGTATATAGAGCTTTATGCGAAGCCTTATACGAAGCCTCTATTATGGAGCTTTGTATAGAGCTTTATACAGAGCCTCTATTACAGAGCTTCTATAGAGCTTTATACAGAGCTTTATATAGAGCTTTGTGTAGAGCTTTATATAGAGCCTCTTATAATTAGTATATAACTTAAATAATATATTATATTACCTTAATTGCATATTAAGGAATATATAAGTTAGTTAACTGCGTATTATTTAACTTTTAAATATATTAAATTGGTTAATAGCGTATTATTTAACTTCTAAATATATTAAGTTGGTTAACTGCATATTATTTAACTTATAAATATATTAAGTTGGTTAACTATATATTATTTAACTTTTTAAATATGTTAAGTTGGTTAATTGCGTATTAAGTTAGTTAAGTTATATATTAAGTTGGTTAATTATATATTAATTACGCGAAATGCGCTTAATAAAGTTAACTTAAAACCTAGCCTATGAATATTTTCCCGATGTATATAATAGATTATATGTTATAACTTAGTACGTAAATATGTAAGTATGTGGATATATAAGGACATACTAACGTACTAATATACTGACGTACTTAGTTATTACTATAGAAAGGAGTTATATATTTAAAGGACTATAGTCCCTATCTATTGGTCACATAGGGTGACTCACCAATAACGACTACTTGAGTAGGTTACAGTGATGTTGGTTAAAAGCTTATGATTATTGGAATAAGGGAGGGCGAGGAGCTTAAGACTCCTCGTTATACTAGTGCCGCGGCGACACATAACGACCGCTTGCCTTATTCCCGACACTGGCAACTCTTCTTTTATAGTTGCCATCTATATACAAATACTGCTTGACTAGCGTACCAAATATTAATCCTCCTTACTTACTATTGCTATTATAATATAAGTCTTGCTATCCCAAAATTTGCCTCTTAATATATGGTGCTTTCTTGCTTAGGAGTTATAATTAGATATTATATTAGGGCTACCAAGGCGCTAGTTATAAGCGAGCTAATAGCAATTTTCTATTTTAGGGATGAAAAATCCTAATTAGCTGGTTGGAGTTAGGGTCTATAGAATATTATACTCCTACTCCCTCTTAACCTAACCTTTAACTCGTATATATAGAGTATTTACGTTAACAAACATTTCTAAAGCCTTATTTGGGTTTGCCTTTATTATTACATCTACTAGGTTATCTTAGCTATTAATCTATTAAATCTTAAAGAGTTTTCGCCGTTTATAGGATTACTAAAGTGCTATAATATTAATTATAAAACGCTTCTTCTTTATAGTACTAAGCTTAACTAGACACTTATAGAGGGAATATAAGTTGGTATATACAATTATAGGGATAATAGGAAGTTTAAGTTAATCTATAATTATCTTTAGGGTAGTTCCAATTGTAATTACTATGTTAACTCCGCTAACCATTCTATATATCTTTAACGCTAGAACACTTCAAGTAACGCGCTTACTCTTAGTTAAGCTCTAATAGATAAGATTGCTGTGGATTATAAAGTTATTCTCTCTAGTAAATTTGTTTGCAATAATAATTTTATATCCTAGCTAGGAGTTAAAATCTTTATTATTTATAAACAATCTATTAATAAATACAAAGAGCTTAGTAGTGGGAAGATTAATAGGCACGTAGAGTAGTCCCCAATTAAGATAGTTTATTTGCTAGGAAAGACGCTTATTTAGGGCAAGAACGTTATCCTTAGTTAGTTCCTAGTATTAGGCGGCAACAGAGAGATTAAAGGAAGCCTTAGGTTAATAGATAGAAGCAATATACACTCTATAAGCGTGTTACTCCATATATCCTTACTTTAGAGAATTAATGTTAATAATATTAATCTTCTTATCTTAACTCTTTTAATATAAAGTAATAGAATCCTTGTTTAGGGAGAGGATGTATCTATTAAATAGTAATAGTATTATTAAATTAAGCTTTTCCTTTGGCTTTGCTATAAGATTTGCCTTTATTAGCTTATCTTCTTTAAGGGCTAAGAATTAGTCGTCTCCTAAGATAATTATATTATTAGTTTATATGCCAATAATTCCAAATAGGGTTCCTGTATTTATAATAAGGAAGTAGTGATTAAATATAAAAGTGGTTATTAGAAGCTTCTCTTTATAGTGCTTACTATAGGTAGCCTACTAATAAGTTCCTACCTCTGCGATTCTATATAATGGCTTAAGCACAACCATAATTATATCTTTAGGATATTGGTAGCAAATTTGCTCTAGAAGGTATACTAATATTAAGTGCTAAAGGTATATCTCTAATTAGGTATAGGCCTAAGTAATATCTTATAAATAAACCGCTATTTTATTCTTATTAAGGAGGGAGCTAGCGTAATAATAACCCGCTAACTAGCTTATTAAATTATAGGAGATTGCGTAAAAATTACCTCCTTACTATTATTATTATAACCTTAGATAATAAGCCTTAATTTCTTAAATAGGGCATTAGTAGCTTTGCCCTTAATCTTATTAACTATTCTTAACTTAAAGATGCGGACTTTATTAAACTTAGTAGGGTTATACTTCTTAAATTTAAAGACTCCTCTTATAATAAGACTATTAATCTCTTACTTATTAGATGCTTAGAAAGAAACTCCTAGAGTTATAATATAACCTTTCTTTTAAAGCTGTTTTATAAGCTTAAAGTTAGCCTTCTCCTTAGCTGTTATAAAGGCCATTAATAACTTAACTCTATTCTTAATGGTAGTAACAAATTGCTCTTTAAAATTAATAAGGTGTTGGTAATTTTATAATCCCTTTAGGCGACCTCTACTGCGTTATAGTTGTGGCATATCTACTATAATTGTATTAGGATTGTAGTCGCCTTCTAAAGCACGTTAATTGTGGTTCTCTTCTAGGGCATCTTTTAGGGTATCCTATAAAGGCTTAAAACTATTATCTTTGTAGTAAGGCTTAATAACAGTTAAACAGAATTAAGTGGGTCCGTAAGGCATCTAAATAGTATAAGTTTAACCATTAATTACAATAAGTTAATATAGGCCTAACTATCCTCCCTTTTTACGCTATACGCGTACCTTAGACTGGAGTGGCAGATTAAGTGTAGTTAAGGTATTTAGGCTATTTCTTATTCCTAGTGCGTTATTAACCTAGCGTATAGCGTAGAGACGTCAGACCTCCTTTATTACCTTATAAATAGCCTCAGCTTATTACATAATAGAGGGAGATAGTAGAGAATTATTAGTTATTTAAGGGTAGGCGCTAAAGACTAGCAATATAGGTACAAGTCCATTTAGGCTAGCGGAATTGTTAATAGCTTTAATAGCTATTTATAAGGTAAGTTCTTTACTAGTATTCTCTAGTTCTAAAGAGATAATCTTATATACATGGCATAATAGTGTGTAATATTGCTCCACTTTTTTAATACTATTATATGCCTTAATAGGGACTTCCTTAACCTTAATTACTATTACCTTTATCTATTATTAAAACTCTATAGATAAGAAGTTCTTTCCTATATTATAGATAATTTAATTAGGGGGTCCTAGGTAAACATTAATCTGGTATAATTAAAGGGTATCCCATACGTTCCTAGCTAATATATCCTTTAAGAAACGTGCGGCTTAGAAGGAGGTTAAGAAGTTAATAACTTAGAGTACTAGCTTACCGCTAAGATATATAACATTAATAATAATACAGAAGTTAAAGTTATAGTTATCTTTAAGGGTGAACTTAAATCGGCCAGGGGACTTCTAGTTTATTTGGCAGTAATAGTAGTACTTTATAAGATGCTTAATTACCTTAACCTTAACTTTATAGCCTGCTTGCTAAAGAACCCTAAGCAATTAATAAACAGATAGGTAGCCAAATTAATGGTATAGTTAACGTAACTCTAACTTAGTTAGGTAGCTTTAAGCAATACTCTTTTCTAGTTAATAAACGAGTAACCAAGGGTAACCCTACTTGCGCATAACGGGCACCCAATTATCTCCCTAAATAAGTATATTCTTAAGGTTATTAAGCTTAACGCCTAATTTATCTATATCTCTAATTGTCACGATAACGATGTATTACATGCGAACGCTAGATAAACAAGCATCAGATTCGTAGAATTGATAGCTACGTACGGCTGTCGTGGAGACTCAAGGGGATTGCTAGAGAACTTAACAGGAACGCAGCTGCGGCTGAATCTATATAAGGGCGTCGGGGCGGATAAACTATCTGCCGACGTCATCGAACAAGAAAAGGAACCAGCTACGCGTACGGCGTAGCGCTTGTAACGGGAGTCCCGTTACACTAATGCAAAATAGAAACAGGGTGTTTATGGGAATAATGTAAAAAGTAATATACCCTAAGGGGGTTTGGACTCTAATTGTGCTAAGAAAGATTATAGTACCCTTGCTAAAACAAATTGTACGCTAACCCGCCGTTAATTAGTTAATCTAAATAGAGGTATTAAGTTATTAAAGGGTTTAAACTTAAGGTTCTCCTGCTATAGATACTCCTGCGGCTTTAGTATCTAGCATAATACTATAGAAGATATTCGCTAAGTATCTATTATTAAAGGAGAACGCGGAGCTCTCCTTTGGCTTATTAAAGATATCTAACTTCATAATAGAATGGAGCGTAGATTAGTTATTAAGAACAGTAATGGTTTATATACTATCTACCTTACCATACTTAGTAAAGTATTAGTTGGGTAAGTAGTCCTTAATTTCCATATCTATAAGGAGCTATTTAGCTTTATTAACCTTACCCTTAAGATCTTCTACGCCTTTATATTAAACTAAAAAGCTTTAGAAGTAGGCTATAGTAACCTTATAATTTTTAATATTTCTTACACTCTGGTAAAACTTATTATATGCCTCCTTTTACTTATTAAGAGAATACCTAGTTAACCAGCAATTCGGTTTTTTATAAATATAGCACTTCTTCTAATAATTACCTTAAAATGAACCTCTATAAGGACCTCTACTTTTACCTTATAGTCGTTAATTATACCCTCTGCTATATTACCTACCATGGCCACTATATGTTTAATTAGTCCAGTTGTAATTATATTAGTCGGGCGGGTTGATTAAAGTAGGTTAGAGTTAGGTGTTAAATTGCTATACTTTTTAAGATTGCAGAGCAGTGCTAATGGAAGATCTTAATTGGGTATATACCCCTTTATAAGTACTTGCAGGATTAAAGAGGATAAGGTTGTATTCTTTAACACCTTAGCATACGCTAATAACTTAATTACGTAGGCTGAAATTCTTTTAATATAATTTAGACAGACCACGCTAGATTATCTAAAGTTAATTAAAGAGCTTTTAAAGATAATTAAGCCAAGGGACACCTAGGTTTATAGCAATAATCCTTAAAAAGGTAGTCTCTCTCCATTCTAATATATACTGCTGCTTATTCTCTTCTGTTTTAAAGTGGCATCTTAACTTATATATTATGCAGTTAAAGTTATATCCTTTTCCTACTAAACAATTATAATAAAAGGTACTAGCTCGGCCCCTAAGCATAATAGAATAGGCGTTGTGGTATTAATTAGACTCTATTCCTACCTTCTAGCAATAGTTATAGAAGATATATAATTTTAAGTTAAGAATATTATATAATTCCCTACTAAACTTTTTCTCCTAATCTAAATAGAGCTTTGTAAGCTCTATAAGCAATTTTAAAATGCCTCCAATTTAAGATTAAGATGGAGGAGGTGGGAGTTGCATTATAGGCTACAGTAGGGACGTAGGTCTAGTTAGTAGAGTCTAAAGGTTATTAAATCGCGAAGCAATAGGATCCTGTGCCTACTCTTATTAGGGTATAGTATTTAACGTTAAAGTTGCGGGTTAAATTAGAGACAGAGGAGTTAGAGGCAGAGGTAGATTTATCTCTAGAGGTGCATTGCTTGGATTTTATTATAAGTTGAGCTTCCTTATAGTATGTAGTTAATGCTCAATCTCCTATAGAGTCCATTCGTGCTCTTCTTTTATATTAATAATATACTCCTAAATATTATCTCTAATAACTCCCCTATCTATAGGGATAAATACTCTATACTCCTAAAGGAAGTTACGGAAGTCCTATATAATATCCTTATTTATAGGAACCTATGTTTCCTTTATCTATCTAATAAAGTCCTCCTTTATATAATACCATAGCATAGTATTATCGTATTCGCTGTCTTTATAGTGTGCTATACAGTGTAATAGGAATCCGTTCAGGTCCTATTACTTAGCGTTTATAGGGTTAATTATGGCTTTGTTCTATATCTTCGGGTTAATATCTTTCTTATACTTCTTTAGGTAGGTTAACGCCATAATAGGTATAGTTGGGTAGTAATTGTAATCCTATAGTCTGCGAAGGTACACCAAAGGAATTAAGGTGGTTATTTAACGCGTTTTAGATGTTAACTTAGGACCTTAGGTTTAGTAACACTTCTAATCTAAAGTACTTAACTAAATCTTCGTAAACGCGGTTGTTCTATATAATAGACGTAACTTGGTATCTTCTAGTACTTAGTGACACTTCTGTTACTAGTTTTCCGTAAGTCTAAGGTAGTACAGTATCGCCGGGATCCATTCCATATAAGCGCATATAGCACCCCTGCACGAGACTGTCTCTTCTATTCAAAAACCTAGCTGCTCTGTGGTTAACTATGTATTTAACCACTAATCAGTGTTAGTTACACAGGGTAACTCACCAATAACGACTACTTGAGTAGGTTATAGTGATGTTGGTTAAAAGCTTATAATTATTGGAATAAGGGAGGGCGAGGAGCTTAAGACTCCTCGCTACGCTAGTGCCGCGGCGACACGTAATAACTGCTTACCTTATTCCTAACACTATCTAAATAGTTCTTTTCTTTATAGTAAATCTTAGAATATAATTAGAGTTAATTTGTTAGGTAATCACTCTATTAGAAATTAGGCAAGCGGTTATTACATAACACCACGGCACTAGTGTAGCAAGGAGTCTTAAGCTCCTCGCCCTTCCTCATTCTAATAAAATAAAGCTATTAGCCAACATCACTGTAACCTACTTAAGTAGTCGTTATTGGTAAGTCACCCTATGTGACCAACACTAATTAGTGGTTAAACACATAGTTAACCATAGAGCAGCTAGGTTATCAACAGAAGAGATAGTCTTATACAGGGGTTCCCGGCGATACTATGCTACCTTAGGCTTGCGGAAAACCAGTAATAGAAGTGTCACTAAGTACTAGGAGATACTAAGTTACGTCTATTACGCAGAACAATCGCGTTTATAAAGATTTGGTTAAGTACTTTAGGTTAGAAGTGTTACTAAACCTAAAGTCCTAAGTCAACATCTAAAACGCGTTAACTACGCCTCAAATTACCTACCTTTTAATAGCAAACCTACAAGATCCTACAAAGCCAAAAATCCTACCTACCTTCAACATACAATACCCCGTCAATTCTACTCCTATTATGGCGTTAACCTACCTAAAGAAGTACAAGAACGACATTAACCCAGAGATATAGGATAAAGACATTAACCCTATAAACGCCAAGTAATAGGACCTGAATGGATTCTTACTATACTATATAGTATAATACACAGACAGCGAATACAATGATACTATACTATAGTATTACATAAAGGAGGACTTTGTTGGATAGACAAAGGAAACATAGGCCCTTGTGAAGAAGAATATTGTATAAAACTTCCGTAACTTCCTTTAAAAGAACAGAGTATTTGTCCCTATGGATGGAGATACTATTAAAGATAATATTTAGGAGCAAGTTATTAACATAAAAAAAGAGTATAAATGGACTCTATAAGAGATTAAGCACCAATTATGTAATATAAAGAAGCTTAACTTATAATGGAATCTAAATAATATACTAATAGAGACACGTTCTAATTCTATTACTTTAGGCACGAGTTCTTATATGCTGTACCCATCACTCCCACTAATTCAACCTGTAACTTTAACTACTACCCCCTAAGAGCAAGCGCAAGACCCCCTTGCTTCACAATTTAATAACCTTTAAACTCTGCCACAGGAAGATTAGGTACCACACCATATTCTATTAAGCTCTATATCTTCACTATAGCCTACAAAGCAATCCCCACCTTAATCTCTAATGTAATTTCAACGTGGCCTAACACCGCTCGGAGGTACTTTAAAAATGCTTACAGAGCTTACAAAACTCTATTCAGACCAGGAGAAGAGGTTTGGTAGGGAACTATATAATATCCTTAATTTAAAGCTGCGCATCTTCTACAACTGTTGCTAGAAGGTTGGACTGGAACCTAACTAATATTATAACGCTTATTCCGTTATACTTAAGGGCCGCGCCAGTACCTTCTATTATAATTATTTAGTAGGAAAAGGATACGATTTCAACCGAATAATATATAAGACAAGATGCCACTTTGAAATAAAAGAGAATAAGCAGCAGTATATATTAGAGTGGAGAGAGACTACCTTTTTAAGAATTATTGCTATAAACCCAGATGCCTCTTAACTTAACTATCTTTAAAAGCTCTTTAATCGACTTTAGATAATTCAGCGTGGTTTATCCAAATTATATTAAGAGGACTTTAGCCTACGCAATTAAGTCATTAGCGCATGCTAAGGTGTTAAAGAATATAACCTTGCCCTCTTTAATCCTGCAAATACTTATAAAGGAGTGTATGCTTAATTAAGATCCTTTATTAGCACCGCTCTGCGCTTTTAAAAAGTATAGCAATTTAACGCCTAACCCTAACCTACTTTAATCGACCTAACTAACTAACACGATTATAACTAGACTAATCGAACATATGGTGGCCGGGGTAGGGGATACGGCAGAGGGTATAATTAACGTTAACTATAAAGCAACCGTAGAGGTTCTTATAGAGGTTTATCTTAAAATAATTAACAGAAGAAATACTATATTTATAAAAAGCCAAATTGCTAGTTAACTAGGCACCCTCTTAATAGACAAAAGGAGGCATATAATAAGTTTTGCTAGAGCGCATAAAACGTTAGAAATTATAAGGTTACTATAGCCTACTTCCAAAGCTTCCTGGTTTAATATAAAGGCGAAGAAGATCTTAAGGGTAAGGTTAACAAGGCCGAACAGCTTCTTATAGATATAGAAATTAAGGACTACTCTCCCAACCAATACTTTACTAAGTATAGTAAGGTAGATGGTATATAAACCGTTATTATTCTTAATAACTAATCTACGCTTTATGCTATTACGAAGTTAGACATCTTTAATAAGCTAAAGGAGAGTTCTATATTCTCCTTTAATGATAGATACTTGGCAAATGTCTTCTATAGTATTATGCTAGATACTAGAGCCGTAGGAGTATCTATAGTAGGAGAACCTTAAGTTTAAGCTCTTTAGCAGCTTAATAGCTCTGTTTAGATTAACTAATTAATAGCAGGCCAATATATAATTCGTTTTAGCAAGGGTACTATAATCTCTTTTGGCACAATTAAGGTCAAAACCCCTTTAGGGTACATCACTTTCTATATTATTCCCGCGAACACCCCGTTTCTATTTTATATTAGAGATATAGATAAATTAGGCGTCAAACTTAATAACCTTAAAAATATGCTCGTTTAGGGAGATAATTGGGTACCTATTATACGCAAATAGGGTCACCCCTAGTTGCTCCTTTATTAACTAGAAAAGAGCGTTGCTTAAAGCTATTTAACTAAGTCAGAGCTACGTCAACTATACCGTCGTTTTAGCCACCCATCCGTTTACTAATTGCTTAGGGTTCTTTAGCGAGCAGGCTATAAAGTCAAGGTTAAGGCAATTAAGCATCTTATAAAGTACTACTATTACTGCCAAATAAACCAGAAGTCCCCTAGCCGATTTAAGTTCACCCTTAAAGATAACTATAACTTTAACTTCTATATTATCATTAATATTATATATCTTAGCGGCAAGCTAGTACTCTAAGTTGTTAACCTCTTAACTTCCTTTTAAGCCGCACATTTCCTAAAGGATATATTAGCTAGGAATATATAGGATACTCTTTAATTATACTAGATTAATGTCTACCTAAGACCCCCTAATTGAGTTATTTATAACATAGGAAGGAACTTCTTATCTATAGAGTTTTAGTAATAGGCAAAGGCAATAGAAATCAAGGTCAAGGAAGTCCCTATTAAGGTACACAATAATGTCGGAAAAGTAGAATAATATTACACGCCATTATAACAAGCATATAAGATTATTTCTTCGGAACTAAAGGGCGCTAGTAAAGAGCTTATCTTATAGATAGCTATTAAGGCTATTAATAATTCCGCTAGCCTAAATAGGCTCGTACCTATATTGCTAGTCTTTAGCGCCTACCCTTAAATAACTAACGATTCTCCACTATCCCTATCCGTTACGCAACAAGCGGAGGCTATTCACAAAGCAATAAAAGAGGTGCGATGTCTCTACGCTACGCGCCAGGTTAACGACGTACTAGGAATAAGAAATGGCCTAAATACCTTAACTACGCTTAATCTGCCACTCTAATCTAAGGTACGCGTATGGCGTAAAAAGGGAGGATAATTAGGCCTACATAAACTTATTATAATTAATAGTTAGACTTGCACTTTTTAAATGCCCTATAGACCCACTTAATTCCGCTTAACTATTATTAAGCCCTACTACAGAAACAACAGTTCTAAGCCTTTATAGAATACCCCAGAGGATACCCTAGAGAAGAACTATAATTAACGTACTTTAGAAGGCAACTACAATCCTAATATAATTATAGCAGATATACCGCAACTATAACGCGGTAGAGGTTGCCTAAAGGGATTATAAAATCGCTAACACCTTATTAATTTTAAAGAGCAATTTGTTACCACTATTAAGAGTAGAGACGAGTTATTAATGGCCTTTATAACAGCTAAAGAGAAGGCTGACTTTAAGCTCGCAAAACAGCTCTAAAAGGAAGGCCGTATTATAACTCTAGGAGCTCCTTTCTAAGCATCTAATAAGTAAGAGATTGACGGTCTTATTATAAGAGAAGTCTTTAAATTTAAGAAGTATGACCCTACTAAGTTCAATAGAGTTTGCATCTTTAAGTTAAGAATAGTTAATAAAATTAAGGGCAAAGCTACTAATACCCTATTTAAGAAGTCAAGACTGGTCATTTAAGGTTATAACAACAATGGTAAGGAAGTAATTCTTATGCAATCCCCTATAATTTAACAAGCTAGTTAGCAAGTTATTATTACGCTAGCTCCCTCCTTAATAAAAAATAGAATAGCGGTTTATTTATAAGATATTACTTAGGCCTATACCCAATCAGAGACACGCCTTTAGCGCTTAATACTAGTATACCTTCCAGAGTAAATTCGCTACCAATATCCTAAAGATATAATTATAGTTATACTTAAGCCATTATATAGAATTGCAGAGGCAGGAACTTATTAGTAGGCTACTTATAGCAAGCACTATAAAGAGAAGCTCTTAATAACTACTTCTATATTTAATCCCTGCTTCCTTATTACAACTACGGGAACTCTATTTAGAATTATCAGCATGTAAACCAATAATATAATTATCTTAGGAGACAACCAATTCTTAGCTCTTAAAGAAGATAAGCTAGTAAAGGCAAATCTTATAGTAAAGCTAAAGGAAAAGCTTAATTTAATAATACTATTACTTTTTAATAGATGCATCCTCTCCCTAAATAAGGATTTTATTGCTTTACGCCAGAAAGATCAAGGCAAGAAGATTAATATTATTAACATTAATTCTCCAAAGCAAGGATACATAGAGCAACGTGCTTACGGAGCTTATATTACTTCTATCTATTAACCTAAGGCTTTATTTAATCTCTCTATTGCCGCTTAATACCAGAAACTAACTAAGGATAACGTTCTTACCCTAAATAAGCGTCTTTCCTGGTAAATAAACTATCTTAATTAGGGACTACTCTATATGCCTATTAATCTTCCTACCGCTAAGCTCTTTATATTTGTTAATAGATTGTTTATAAATAATAAAGATTTTAGCTCCTAGCTAGGATATAAGATTATTATCACAAACAAATCTACTAGAGAGAATAACTTTACAATCTACGGCAATCTTATCTATTAGAGCTTAACTAAGAGCAAGCACGTCACCCGAAGCGTTCTAGCATTAAAGATATATAAAATGGTTGGCGGAGTTAATATAGCAATTGCAATTAGAACTACCCTAAAGATAATTATAGATTAACTTAAACTCCCCGTTATTCCTATAATTGTATACACCAACTTATATTCCCTCTACAAGTGTTTAGTTAAGCTTGGTACTACAAAGGAGAAGCGTCTTATAATTAATATTATAGCACTTCGGCAATCCTATAAGCGTTAAGAACTCTTTAAGATCTAGTAGATCAATAGCCAAGACAACCCGGTAGATATAATAACAAAGGCAAACCCAAATAAGGCACTAGAGACGTTCGTTAACACAAATACTCTATATATACGAGTTAAAGGTTAGGTTAAAAGGGAGTAGGAGATATAGCAATTCAAAAGCAGCCAATTAGGATTTTCCATGCCCAGCACGGAAAATCGCTATTAGGTCGCTTACAATTAGCGCCTTAGCGGCCCTAATATAATATCCACCTGCAACTCCAAGTAAGAAAGCACCACGTGCTAAGAGGCAAATTTTAGGACAGCGAGACTTATATTACGGTGGCAATAGTAAGTAAGGAGGATCAATATTTGTTACGCTAGTCAAGCAGTATTTATATATAGATGGCAACCACAAAAGAAGAGTTGCTAGTGTCGGGAATTAGGCAAGCGGTCGTTACATAACGCCGCGGCACTAGCGTGGCAAGGAGTCTTAAGCTCCTCGCCCTTCCTTATTCCAATAAAATAAAGCTATTAACCAACATCACTATAACCTACTCAAGTAGTTGTTATTGGTAAGTCACCCTATGTAACTAACACACTCCACTAATTATTATTATATTATTAACTTCTTATTTACCTATACACCTAGCCTATTAGTAAGTCTACCGTAGTATTTCCTATAAGGCTTTGTTATATATTTACTACCTAATTACGGTATTAATTAAGTCAAATAATATGCTACTAAAAGCACTAGTTACGACGCCATTGACGGCAGTAACCACCTTAGGTATTAGTGGTAATACTAGTATAAGGGACACTAACTTGTAACTAGTTACAATTAGACAGTTATAGGAAATAGTTAATTAATTAATAGATAATAATTAAATACTTAAAAATAGAATTAATGGAATTGGAGTAGTAAAGATTAAGTTACTATTAGTTAAATAATTCTTAGGGGAGAAGTTAAAACTTAAAGGGTTCCTTATATAAATGCGCTTTAAGGTAGTATAGAAAGGTATAAAGCTTACTACACTAATAGATTAAGTAGTCTATGCGGGACTATTTCTAACTAGAAGAATACTTAAGTGGTTTAAACTATACCTTACCAAGATATAAGAGTATAGAGATACTACTGCTAACTAAGAGGTTAAGTATATATATTATATATTATTCATTGCTTAACGTCCGATTCGGATCCCTGTTAGGCCCACGCGGACTACTCCTTATATACATATAGGGAGAAAACTCTATTTGAGAAAACCCCGTGATCCGTCTCCCCGCCTTTTAGGCCTCGCTTATAAGTCGCCTACAAGTTACCAGTGGTGCTCTACTACCTTACTTTTTAACCTCCTTAGGAACTACTGCTGCCGTAACAAACCTACGGACGTACTAGTATTACACACTGTACTCTACTTCTGTAGAGTTATTAGGGGGCGCCTATTACTTACCCCTTTGCCTTCTATTGCTATTTCCTTTGCAACCCAGAACTGGTCTAGCATATTTTAGCTAATAAGCCACCGGGTAGCCGCCTTAAGGCCTTTCTGTGTTAAGAGTAGTGTATTATAGTTTTCTGTGCCAGCTGCTAAAAGCATTGCTTCTTAGCTAGTGCGTAAGGGGCATAACAGGATTACGTATTTTGGTGTCTGTCTTAGCTAGATATATTTATACCTTAGGCTACCTACTAGGACACCCACCTAGTAAAGCTAATCTTTTAGTCCTATTATTCCTATCCTTAAGAGTGTTGCCATTGTATTTTCTGCCTTTATTAGGCCCTTTTAGAGCCCTTAGGTATTTACCCCCTATAGCATTACCCATGCTATAGCTTAGGTTCCCCTTACCTAAGACTACCTCTATACCTTTAACTCCCATTTATCTCTCCAGCGTCGGTCCAACCAGTATTATATTACGGTAGATGGTTTTCCAGTACTCTTTTATGCTCTACTTTGGCTCCTTTCTCTCCCTTACTATTATCTTTGCTGGCCTCTTACGCGTCTCCCTTCCTCCTTTATATAGGCCTAGGCCCTAGCGCCGTACTATTCTTCTTCTACTTTCTCTACCTATTTTCCTAATATATCTTCCCTACTTTAGGGTTATTGGTTCCTTCTCCTATAGGGTACCCTAGGGTCCCTCTATAGTTTATTTAGGCGTGTCTTAATATACTTTATAACGTTAGAGTTGCGTTCCTTTTACACCCTTTACATTATATTGGCTTTAATATATAGTTATAGGGGGGGAATATTGGCTTCCTTCTTAAGCAGTACTATGGCCGTTCGCTTATACCCGCCTGTTATACTCCTAAGGCAGGCTGTTTGGACCTTTTAAAGTAGTTTAAGGAGTAATTTAGGGGGGCCTTTCTTGGTTTCTCTAGTAGCCTAAATGCTAGATCTATACGTCATAGTTAGCCGGACAACTACTATATATAGTAGGCGTGACCTCTAGAAGCATAGACCCTATATAGAATTAACGATCCTAGATATAGCGATATACTATACTTAGCCCTTACGGGCTGCTTACGCCGTATATACGCTCTACTAGAGCTTACTATCTACCTACACTCCTAATACCCTTAGGCCTTGAACCGGTTAACCCCCAAAGCCTTAGATATAGATTGTATGCTAAAGATCTGCAGATTGGTTATGTTTTCTTATAAAATAGATTAGCTGGTATTTCTCTAGTAAGAATTGGACTCTATATCGTCTTGCCTATTCTATATAGGTGTTGTGGGCTTTCTCTAGTGTCCTACAGTTCTCTGCGGCTGTTGGCCTATATATAATTAGGTTTGTGTTATTAACGAAGCCTATCCCCTAAGTCGCCCCTTCCTTAAACGTGTTAAGCAGGTTGCTTATAAAGAAGAGGAAGAGTATAGGCGATAGAGGTGATTCTTATAGTATTCCTATTATAACTGTAATAGGGGGGCTCTGGTATCCGCTAAAAACCAGTAATATTTCTTTCTGGCCTATAAATTCTTAAATAAATTAAATAATTTATTCTAGGAAGCCCTTTGCCCTAAGGATATATAGGAGACGCTTATAGGGTATATTATTATAGGCGCCGCTAATATCTAGGCTAAGCATTAATACTACGAAGTCCTTTTACATAGCCTATACAGTTTTAATGGTAGTAGCAAGTAGTGTAAGTGCTAATAGCGTTAAGCGATTCTTTCTTGCCCCTATTTAGCTTTGTGGTAGTAGGGCATATTCCTCTACTATGTCTACTATATAGTCCGCTATAACCTTTTCTAAGATCTTGCTTAGGGTGTTTTCTAAGGCAATAGGGCGGTAGCTTCCTAGGATTAAGTAGTCTACTTTGCCTTCTTTTTATAAGATAACCGTCGTTATAGATCTTCTACTAGGCATCCCACCTTTTTCTTTATCTATTTCGCTATGGTCCAAAGGCCCTTATTATAGGGGAGACTTAGGTTAGTAGTGTGTTTGTTTATAAACTATCTCCAGTTATTCCTTGCTTCTTTTCTTAGGGTATTCTTTAGCTAGTTTCTTATATTTTTATATCATCTCTCGTCCTTAGAATTGTGGCTGCTTATATATTTCCTCCTTGCTCGTCGTTGGCCGGCTACAAGGGCCGCGCACTGTACAGACCATACGTGTCGCGCGTAGGGGCCTGGTTTTAAAATCGGGCAGTGCTCTTCCAGCCCGCTTTTAATTGCTACCTGGATCCTTTCTAGTCTTTAATTAATTTCCTTAGGGTAGGTAGTTATATAGTAGAGTTCGACATACCTGCTTATTTAGGCCTCTACCCCAGTTTTCTAGTATTTAGTCCCAGTTACCTAGGCCTAAAGGCCTAGGGGGCTTTCTATAAGCAGTTAGCTGCTACTACCAATTAACAGGGGGTTTTACCATTCTTTTAGATATCTTATAATAGGGTTAACCTAAGTACTAGACCGCCCCCTAGCGGTCTATATAAGAATCTCCTCCCAGAGTTAGTATGCTTTTGCACGGCTTAGGAGCCTTCTATAGCCTCTAGTTTTACGCCTTTCTTTATTATTTCCGCTGGTATAGGCATAAGCTGCTACTTCTAGGGGTTGTAACTCCCTTCTTATATGCCTACTGGCGTAATCCTACAAGGGCGTCATAGCTGCATCCTATAATATAGAAGCCTTGGGTACCTTCTATAGTTAAGGCCTAGACTAAAAGCCTCCCCTACCTAAGTAACTCCTGTTTGCTCCTTAAGCATACCTCACTGGCATACCGCCCTAGAGGCGAACGGTTCCGTCTATTAGTATACTAACACGCGCATCCGTTCTCTTAAGCCACGTAGTAGTCTCTCTAGCCAGAACGTAATCCTACCTGCCTACCAGGTGCACCAAGGGTCAGGGCCTAGCTAAGGGGTAAGGTCTTTAGAGCCAGCAGTAGCTACTATATACTACGCCCTGTAGGAGGCTAGTAGTAATATAGGGGCGTAACACCCTATACTGCTGCCAGTTCCCGTTTTGCGTTGCCTATAAGAGTCTCCTTATAACAGGCCGACCGTGTCTTATAGGAGAGGGGCCGTAGAGACACTAGGTCCTATACTAGATAACCTACTCTCCCCTTTCCTACTAACCAAGCTTATGTCCCCCCCTTTTATAAGCTGGCCTGTATTTTTAACTGTTGAGTCCTTATCTAACTGGCCTGTGTTTCCCCTATAGCCTCCCCTATATATATGCATTAGGTTGCGAGTACCACGCCTATTAAGACCCTCCTATAAGTCGCCTTATGCATATACGCATTAGGTTGCGTGCACTACGCCTATTAAGACCCTCCTATAAGTCGCCTGTAAGTTAACTATAGGTCGACTGTGAGTTAACTGTAAGTTAAACACTATAGGGCTATTAAAGCTGGCCTGTGTTTCCGCTGCCTAGAGCTTTGCCTATATTTCCACCTTATTAAGCCGTCTGGTTGCTGTCGCGTTGCCGTCGCGTCGCTATTGCTGTACTAGGTCGCGCGTACTATGCCTATTAAGACCCTCTTCTGAGTTACCTAAGTGTACTAGATACCAGATAGGCCCTTATAGAGGGGCCTTAACAAGTTCTCTAGGTAGGGCCTTAATAAGTTCTTCGCGGTGGCCTTAGGGCCTTAATAAGTTTTATACGAAGTATCTGCGATGTGTTAACCTTAATAAGTTCTTATAAAAGGGGGATCCCTATGCCCTTGTCGCGCATACTTTGCGATCTCAGAGCTAGTGCAAGCCTAAGGGTGTCCTGTTATACGCCTAGGACGCGTCTACGTCGACTGGCTGGATAAGGCTAGTTTCGGGCCTAGCTGCGAGCCAGGTAGTTGTATATTGGGCGGTTTTCGTATCCTAGTTTCCCTTGCTAGGCCTCCCTAGATGGTAGAACAAGAGCTCCAAGCGGAGGCAGTAAGGCTCCTGGTGTTGTTAAGGGTGATGCTTTGTACGCGTCGCGGGCCCATCACCATAGAGTCGAACGACAGCGCTGTACGCGCTGCGACGGCTCTCTACCATCGCCTCTACACTTGGCCATTAATAGGAATAGGATTCCAGATGATGTTTCCACCCGCGGCGACGTGGACGCGTGCAGTAGGGCTTCGCGGGCAAGAGGTTAAGTATATATTTTTAAGATAGCAAGGGTTTGTAAACTAACTTATATAAATATTTGGTAATTTAAAGGTGATAATAATAGCGGAACCGAAGCTTTAAAACCTAGTGTAATAAACCTTAGCAATTAAGTATATAACGTAGTTTTAGATGCTCGCTATATAGGTTAAATAGAATAATAAGGCGCTTATGGTATAGTATAAGTAGGGACTTAAAGTAAAAGTCTAGGATGTAATTATCCTGGTAGAAGATGCGGATACCCTAAGAGAGTTAATTAATTAAGCAATTAAGATTAATAATAGGATCTATTAAAGGGAATAAGTTAAAAAGGGCTAGGATAGAGTTTTATAGTTATATAAGGTGTAGAATACGTAACAATAGATATAGAATTGAAAACTATAGAATAGTAGACTAGAGCTAATAGATCTAAGTAGTACTAAAGAATCTAAAAGATAAAATAAGAAACTATAGAAACCTAGAGATTAAGGATTAAGTAATTATAGGACTAAGGAGCAGAGGCTAAACTAGGGATCTTAATAATAGAAGACGTTTAGGCGGACTTTATAATAAGAAGAACGGTTTAAAAAAGGAGCTTATATAAATTATGGAAAATAGGGTTATTTTACCAGAGACTATAAAGGTAGTTAGAGTAACTATATAGTAAAAGGCACTAGGTTATTAGAGTATAATAGTATAAATATAAGTGTATTACGCGGGACCAAGGAGTATTTAATTAAGTACTTTGCGTTTTATTATAATAACGCATACCGAATTTATAATGACGCTAAGTATAGCGTAAGCTATTAGCTATAAGAGCTAGAGTTATAAAAACTTAAAGGAACTAATAAATTAGATAATAAGTAAGATAGGCTATATTACAGAAAAGATATATATAGAAATAACGCACCTAAAGATCTAATAAACCTATTTGGAATAAATACGGAATATACTAATAATAAGGCAATGAAGGCAGCTTACTAGGAGTATATAGACCTTAGAGATATTATATTAGAAGTAGAGACTAAGACCATTATAGAGTAAGGTTTGGTAATAGGTATTATAATACCATTAGATACGGTATCTATTGCTTTATAAAACGGAAGGAGTAATATCTAAGAAAGATTAAGTAAGTAAACGACTGCTAGTACTAGCTTACCACTTAATAAAGGCAAAAGGCTATAGGCTTAAGATTCCTAAGAAGAGATAAGAGATACCTAAGAACCTATAATGGACGAAAACCAATGGGGAAGGGCAATAGCTTAGTTTAAAAGTTATTATATAAGTATAGGACGAAGATTCCTAGGGAGCCAAGATTTTAAAGAACGAATAAGGTCTATAGTAATTCTAGGTAAACGCGGTGTTTAGCCTAAAGGTTAATATAACAATTAAGAAGAACAAGAGCTTTAAGGATTTAGTTATAAGACGTAAATAGCAAGAAACTATGGACGAGTTTAGAGAAAGAATTATTATATAATAAGAATAGAAACTAGACTAAAGATCTAGTATACCGGACGTATAAGGGACAGAGCACCTATGTAAAAAGTTATAAATAGGCCGAGGGTAGGAATATTAAGAGCTAAATAGTTAAATAAACTAGAATAAGAAGAGGATTTAGGGATCCTTACTAGGTTCATAGAATAATATACTAAAGGTTATATATTATTATATTACCTTCTTCTAGTTTAAAAATATCTATTTCCGTTAGCTACTATTCTTTATATACTTTAGGCTTAAGAAGTTCCTACTAAAGACCTCTAGAACAATTTATAGCTAGGTAATTAAGGCGTTAAAAATATAAAAGAGTAAATTAAGAAATAAGGTTAAGAACGCCCCTAGTATAATTTTAATAATTATATAATACTAGCTAGATCGCTATAAAAGCCAGCCCGACCTTATTTAGTTTACTCTTAATATACTTATAACATCGCCTAAATAAGTGCGAGCGACCCTTCAGTAGCTATACGATTCTCTTAGAAAACCGTCGCTCTTGCTTATAAATAGAAATTATTAAGGTTTGTCACGATGACGATGTATTACATGCGAACGCTAGATAAACAAGCATCAGATTCGTGGAATTGATAGCTACGTACGGCTGTCGTGAAGACTCAAAAGGATTGCTAGAGAACTCAACAGGAATGCAGCTGCGGCTGAATCTATATAAGGGCGTCGGGGCGGATAAACTATCTACCGACGTCGTCAAACAAGAAAAGGAAACCAGCTACGCGTACGGCGTAGCGCTTGTAACGGGAGTCCCGTTACAAGGTTAATAAATGCCTCCACTACTAGTGTAGACCTCTATATAAGAACACATTTAATAATATTAGAGTTATAGAGGGAGAGCGTATACTATAAATAGTATTACTAAAGAAGGCCTTAAAAGCTTAAGTTACTATGTACTAAAAAGCTATAGAGGAAGCTATAAAGGCGGTAGTAGAAGCACTAGCAAATATAATAGTAAATATAGTAGCGGAGGCAGCTCTGGGGGAGCTAGGTAGGCTTGGTAAGCTAGTAGTTATAGAGCTAAATAAGGGCGAGAGTAAGAGCTATGATGAGGGTGCATATGCTGTCTTTAAGGAGGCGATTAAGGTAGAAGATTACAAGGCTTCTTATTTAGAAGTTTTATAATTTATGGTTAATTTAGTACGTTCTTTATTCCTTACCTTTTTCCTCACCTCCCACTAAGACTCACTATTTATAGTACACATTTGATCTAGAGCTGTATTGGAGTCCTGGAGCTCTACCGCCTATTCACTGTATAGCTGGATTTGGGGGTCAAATCCACTCCAATAAGATCACTGCGACAAGCAAAACTCCGCCACGCGCAGGTGTCGGCATGTTGGCCGACAACGAGGGCATCAAGCCAATCCGAAGATATTATTTTTCCCACGGAAGAAGTTTCGGGCCGATGGCTTTATACGGGTCTCCCGGTTCCTGCAACTTTGGACAAATTAGCACCTTGGATATCAGCGCTACCCGCATTTTCCCCGCACATTGTTCCATACCGAGCGAGATGCAGCAGGGCACACACACCTCCAATACAGACCACCATTACGCCTTTAATGGGCCCATTCTAGTCCTCTCTAATGGCTACATTAGTTACGGGCCTTTCCAATGTATAGAAGAACTTTATTTAATTCGATTAACTTTACTTGATCCACTTCTCGGAAATAAATGGTAATTAGTAAAGTATCCCTTCGCCTGGTAAAATGTGTCCTACGGTTATCGATAAGAGCCAGCCAATAGAATCAATGGGATCAAGGCTCCGTGGCCACACGCGTATTTTTGATTCTGGTGTTCGCGCACGGTCCAACTCTCGTAGGACGCTACCAGGCGAAGGGATAGTGGCTGTGCTATCACTCGCACATTAAAGAAAGAGAGATTAAAGATAAATTCAAGTGCAGAGCTATTTGAACTGCATAGAGAAGGCAAGTTTATTAACGACAGTAGGGTAACCATATCAACAAAATGCACAAGATCCAGTCTTCTATTTATGCCAATTTAGAATTAGCATAAAAACACAATAGTGTAAGTGGTCTTAACAAAATCTCATGTCCGAGCCATCCGTCAATGAGACCCAATACTGTGCATTCACTTTCAGCGAAGCTTCTACCCTTAGAGGTTCATCCACTCCTCAACGAGCCCTTTATAGTCACTCGGGGTATAGGCTTCGAAGCATTCCCTCCACCAGCTTGTCTTTCGATGACGGTTCAATCCAAGTTCATTGAGCATAAGATCGATGTACGGCAAACAGTCAAACCATAAGTCCGGGAATCTGTCACCAAAACCTCGCGAATATCTCCACTTTCCAAACTGGGAGTGCAGCACTGTCTCGTACATGATGCGATCTCCAAATTGCTGGCCAGATCCGGCGACACCGGATATTTGACCGCCAAGGAAGGCAGTGATCCATAAAGCCTGGGTCTGAGCAATGAGTGTGGTTGCTGGGCTACGGTAAGCTCCGGCGAAAGCTAGCGTGCGGTGGTGGATGAAGGCGGGAGGTACCATGAAGCGGTAGAGTCGGTACGGCTCCTTGGTAATAGTCTCTGTGCTCAGTGATGTCTGCCTTGGATTTGATCGGATTGGTGGCTGCAACGCGAGCTTCGGGAACGAAGACAAGATCTCAGTGTCGGCACGGGCGATGTGCATTGCAGTAGTAGTAGAAGAAGATCCAGGAAGCCCAAGCTCATTATTACTGATAAACTTGATCGGAGGAGTGTCTTTCCAACCGGTGCCGCAGATAAGCACATCGGCAGCGAGTGTTTGGGAATTTGAGAGATTTATTGTACGGTGGGACAGGTGCTCGATGTCGGCGATATGTATTCTGATCTTACCATTGCGGACGAGGTCGAAAATGTCATTGTCGTAATTTAACAATCCACGATTTGTACCGATGAAGAATACATCGTCCCAAGGTTTCAGCTTGGCCGTCTCAGGATGTTTATCATATCCATTGTGAGATAGGATGCTATGCTCCATCATGAAGAAGAAGCCGTCAACAATCTTGCGACCAAGCCAGGTTTGATGAAGGAACCATCTGAAGAGTCCATAGCCATCAAAATCTCCCCATATGCAAGGGCTAAGCCATGTAATGAGGCGTGTCTGCAGGAGTAACTCTGGAATAATCTTCAGGGGCGTCAAGCGGTTTGGTGACATCCAACATGGGCCATGTCCTGAGGCTCTGATAACCCAGTCAACTTCCACGCCAGCAGAGGCGTACGCGGAGACGATATCCCATGAAAATTTTGCGCCGCTCATGACTACCACTTTCTTAAATGGCCCAAGTCCATTGGATTGCTTAGCAAATTCACTGCTGTGGAATATTGGCGCGTCGAATTCGTCTTGGCCTTTGAAAGTGGGAACGAACGGCTCCGAAGTAAGACCTGTTGCGACAACTAATTTGGACGCCCATATCGTCGATGGGGGCTTCGCTGGATCCTGCCCATCTAGGATCGTTACAAGCCAACCATCTTTGCCTTGCTCTTCTGCTGTCACAACGTTGCAATTCAGGCGTATGTGCTCAAGCAATCCAAACTGCTCCGCATAATTATGGAGATAGTTGTGGACATGCTGGCCTGGAATGTGATCATCTTCGCCAAAACCATGGCTGCTCATGGGATAGTCACTAAATTCAAGAGTACCAAAATGGTTGTTGGTTTTCAGGCCGGGATACAAACGATCTTGCGCCCAGACACCTCCGATTGAGGAGCCTTTATCCAGAATTAGAACAGAAGCCCCAGGGTTGACGTTTTTGTATGTTTTCGCAAGTGACAAGCCATGAATCCCTGTTGGGGCTGTATCAGCGAATGCCTTGATGTGATTTGACGGCTCTTACCAGCGCCTACCACAACCAGATCAAACTTTTCCATTTCGAGTGTTCATGTAGAACCGAGTCAGCCAATAGAAGAAAGGGTCAAGTTAGTAGCCTTGAACAAGCTTTAACATGCAGGCGACAAGTGGGAAGTGAAGATAGAAGAGGGATGCGCAAACTTGAGCATCTGGCTTCGCAGGTAAATGGCATGGGATAACCAAAAAGTTATGCAAAAGGAGGTGGTGCAACGCCACAAAAGTGCACGCTGGCACCTGTCCTCAGCCGTTGGCTGACATGCCAAGTTCAGCTCACCAGCCCTGGCTTCTAAGCTTCAAGAATATTACGAGAGATTAAACAATAGCCTGCTGGCGTCATCAAGCGACGCCATCAGCTGCACAGTAGGCGCTTGGAACTTTAAGGGAGGAAAAGAAAAAGATTGGGCATCTGGGCAGCAAGGACATGGTAAGCTACATTGGGAGCCTTGATGCTCACACCCAAAACGCTGTCCTGGGACGATGCAGCCTGGGTAACACAGCCATCATCGCAGATGAGCTTTTCCCCTAGAATATTTTCTTTCGAGGAGACGGAGCAGATGCAGACGGGAGTGCTGTTGTGCTGTAATGGCTGCGGTTGATAGGTGCGGTTGGTGGTGTGGCGGAAGATAGGCGCTAGGGCAATTTCTTTCTTAGTGGTCTAGCCATCGCACGGCTCGTGGGGGACACTGCCTGTGCTAGCGTTAGAAATCTAATAACTAACAGTTCGCTCCATTCATTTATTTTCCTCTCTTCTTGATACATCCTATGGCAACGTAGCACACTATCAAGACATAATCAGGCCTTCCACATTACAGCGTATCTATCATACATACACTCCTAATTAATATGCATACATCTCCCTCCTAGATCCTTCCACTTACGAATTGCGTGAATTTAGCCTTGCAGCTAGTTCTACAAAATATAAATCACATTAACACCCTAACTCGTCGCGAGCTATCGGCATTTAAATACCGCATACACTAGGCACGGGCGTGGGCGTGGCTGGGGCAGTTTGCAGGCGTTAAGTAAAAGTAAGTAGCAGCACCTAAATTAGCTTGCGTAGTGCCTTTTAGGTCCCTGCGCAATATAATTAATTAACTTAGAAGTAGGTAGATAGTATTATCCCTTCGAACGGTGACGTCTATCTCTGAGTTGGTCCGTGCGGGAACACCAGAATTTCCAAGCACGAACGATTTGATTTGGTTGATTTAATTGGCCAGTTCTTATCGATAACAAATGGACGCAAATCACCGTGCGAAGGGATAGGTACGTGCTAAACTGAACGGGAATAATCTAAGCTTGTTTGGGTAGGGGGTGTATGATTATTATCGACTATTATTAAGCTCTTTTCCGTTGACATAATTTATTTACCAATTCCTGGACAGGCGGTACATCATCCCTTTTCGCATGACGTCCCTGTAGTCCTTTCCAGGCGATACTCCGCCCTGACGTCCACACAACCAGGCATAGGAATTGATCGTCCCACAACCGCCACCACCTGCGAATCCTCCTTCGTCCAACATCATAATCTTAGCCCGTGGGTAATTCTTCTGGATAAAGGTGGTGATGTTCGGATTATACACGCCACCTCCACACATGAAAATCTCATCGATGTCTTGGGAGGGCGCGTATCGGCGGTAACAGTTAACAACCGCCTGAGCCGTTATGCGAGTAACTGTTGCAACAATGTCATCCGGAGTCATTCCTAGCGATTCGCCCTTCTTGATGAGCTCGTGTGCCAACGTATCGCGGAATACTTCGGGTCGAGCTTGAAGTATTTAAACTGCAGGAGCTCATCCACCAACTCTTGATTCACCGTTCCGCGCGCCCCCATCGCACCATCCTTGTCATACTCTTGCTCGCCGTTGGTGTAATGCCGCACTACAGCATCGATAAAAACGATCCCTGGTCCAGCATCGAAGTCATAGCATTTATCGATGCCACCTTTGTTATCAAGTGGGATAAAGCAGACATTAGTTATCCCTCCAATGTTCTGGCAAGCCCTCAACTTTGTCAGGTGGTGCGAAACTAGTGCGTCAAAAAATGCAATCAGAGGTGCACCCTGTCGTCCAGCAGCCTGGTCGCTAACACGGAAGGCTTTGACAGTGGTGATACCAGTACGAGATACGATGAACAACCCTTCAGTCATGGTGAGTGCAGATTGAATCTGGCCTTTTCCGGCATGGGGAGCAGCCAGATGGTTTGGCCGTGGGATCCGATTACATCAATACTGGATATATCGACCGAGTAGTCCTTACAAAACTCCTTGACGGCTGCCGCGAATGTCTCCCCAAGGAGAACATTGACTTCCGAAAACTCATCAGGTGTTGTTTTATTGTAGTAAATCATGGTCATGGCGCGTTTTTTAATGGTTTATTCGAGAGGCATTTCACCATACTAATGGACCGGTTAGCTTTGAAATAATGAATTCTCATTTATTCACATTAGTATTTATCTTGAGAAGTTCGAAGTGCATTGGAGCAGTAGAGTTGTCCTACCTGAAGTGGCATAGGGCGCAATCAATGACATCCATTGATGTTCCACTGTTTAGGCCCAGAATCGTCAATTCCAGAGGTTTACTGGAATCTCCGTTGACCTTGCCGCCACTAGGGGGGTTGGTAGATTATCCGCTGGCATTTGGGGTTCCAAGACGTGATTCAGATAGTAGCTTCGTTTAGCAACTCAACATTGCTATCCAGGCCTTCTCTCTTATCTCCGTCTTTTTCGAAGGCTACGATTAAAGTGTTATGGTTGGTATCAATGCACCACCAGATTACATTCAAGAAGTGAGAATTGGCCATTCCGATGGAACCGTTACCGACACCACCAAGCAGGACGGGATAGTGAGCATAGTAAGTCTGCTAATCTCTCCACCGGGTAGCTCTGTTTCATTAACGCGCAATGCAGTATTATCCGGGCGCTATTATAGGGTGCTTTCTTGGTGGTTGGGCAGCTGACCGTATCGGGCGTATCAATGGCTTATTCTTTGCCGCCATTTTTGCCCCAATCGGAGGCGCTTTGCAAGCAGCACCCAAGTGCTAGCTTCATCCCCGTTGTATATGTTGTTACTGGCCTGGAAATAGGAGGTATGCTTCTTTGATCCACTTCAATAGCTTGATAATACTTAAACTGATTTAAATAGCCTAGACTAGCATTACGCCAGTATTAGTGTCCGAAACCTCTACCGCAAGCCACCGTGGAGGTTTCTTGGGATGTCTTCATCGCTAGCTGTAAGTAACTCATTCGCAATCTCCTCTTAGATATGACTGTTGACTTCTCTCTGTAGATTTGGATATCTCGATCGATGGCATACTGGATCTTATTTGGCCTAGCGCTTATTGACGGCAGCTACCCCGCCGTCCGTTGGCGATTCCTGCTGGCTTTCCAGTGCGTTCCAGCCCTCCTCCCCCCCGCAGTGACCAAGACGCTACCGACCCCCCACGCTACCTAGCTTCTGCTAGCCGCACGAAGGAAGCCAACGAGGCCCTCGAGTACATCCGCGGGTCCCCTAATGAGCATGTCGAGCGAGAATTCTTTGAGACCTGTGCGGCGTCCGAGAATACCAAACCCACGTCTCATATCGGGTTCGTGAAGGTCCTCCTAGGTCTAGATAACTCCCTTGCGCCTCATCTCGGTCGCCGAGCATGGCTTTGCCTCTGACTCCAAATCATGGCATCATGGACCGGCATTTACTGTAAGCAGTCCCAAGACCCCCAAGCAAAAGCATCCCAACTAACATATCTAATCAGGCCGTAACCGCCTACTCACCCATGCCCCTCTCACAAGCCGGCTATAGCATCATCAAGCAAAATGGCATTACAGGCGGACTCAACACCATTGGCATTGTCGGTGCAATTATTAGCGCTCAAATCGTCGACCGGCTCGACCGCCGCAAATGCCTCATGGGCGGTGCCTTCGGACTCGCTGTGAATCTAATCGCAACCTCCCTCTACGAAGCATCCCGAAACAACCGTTCCGAAGCGGCCTCCATCGCACCTGCTGCAGCTACCACGCTCTTCCTATTCAACCTCATTTACACTGCGACCTGAGGCACAGCTGCATTCCTCGTCCCGACGGAGATCTTCCCCCCGGAAATGCGCACGCAGGGCAACAGTTTTAGCATAACTGGCTGGGCAATCGGCGTCGGCTGGACTGTTCTCATTAACCCGATCATGTTCGCGCATATTGAGGGCCGCACCTATTTCCTCTCTGCTGGCCCGAATCTACTCTGGATCCCGATCGTGTATTTTTTCTATCCCGAGACCGCGAATCGATCTCTCGAGTCGGCCAACGCTATGTTCGCACCATCAAGACCCTTCTTCCGAGATATGGAGAAAGCTTATGCGGCTGGCGGGGAAGTCCTGGCGAATTATGGGGGAATCGATGAAGTCAGGGAAGAGCGATGGAGGCGTAAGGAGTTTTCGAGGATAATCCAGGCTAAGGTTAGGCACAACGTATTTTTGATGTTCACCGTAGATATTCTCGCGAGTTACGTTACCGAGTTCACGAATCCGTGGCCGCGAAACCAATATCAGAAAACGGTCTCCAATCTCAACACATAATACCGTCTATTCTATACGTATGTCTAAAATGTGAGGGTCTAAATAGTGATTTAAGGAATTATTAAATGTACGTTTCACCTCCGAACACTAGCCCGGACGCACCCAAGCAAGGTGGCCATCAGCGCTCTAAACTCGTTTCCTCAAAACCCATCCAGTCTTCGAGATCCTCGCCGCAATCAGCGTCAAACCCCCAGCAATCATGACTGTCCCACCCCACATCTGTGCATACAGATAACTTCCACCGTGCGCTTGAATTAATGCTCCCGCTAGTGGGGGGCCAGTCAACGCAGCTACGCCTGCAATACTAAACCCCATACCCATCCTGACACCTGCTTTGCTCAAATCCATCGTCAAACTACTCAAAGTCGCTGGAAATAGCCCTTGAAAACCGGCGGTGAAGAGTCCATAGACTGCTGCGAAGGCGTAGAGGCCACCCGTAGAAGTGACACCAGACCAGGCAAAGAGAATGGTGGCAGAAACAAAGGAAAAAGGAAGAATAGTGTTTAGCGGACCAAATTTAAGGTCCGCAAGATAGTTTGGAATCAGGCGACCCACAAGGCCAAGCCCGTTCATGATAAGAAGGAGGTTCACAGAGGTAGGGTAGGATACACCAATCACTTCGAGGCCAAAAGCGCCAATCTGAGGAACGTCAGCTGATATTGAAAATAATAAATTGGCGGAGCTGTTTAAGGCTGAAAGCAAAAGAAGTAACCACACCCCTCAGCAGGGTTTATGACACAGACATAGTTCCTCCCTTAACTGCAATGAAATCCATATTCGATACATCGCGTAGTCATGCAACAAAGGAAAACAGTTCGAGACTCACATAGTAGAACGCAAAAAACTGTCCCCAAATACACAAGAAAACTCCCACGCAATAAAGCGAGTAAGTAGTCTCATTAAACGCCGAAATTTCGATGAGAGGCCCACTTCTCCGTGGTGGTAGTCGGGGTTTGAGCAATGATGCGGTCAACGCACCGACAGCCAGCATAATGAACCCCATAATTCGCACTGTCCAGCCAAAGCCCAGCCTAGGAAGTAGCTCCCGCATGACAGTAGGGTAAATAATGCCACCAGAAGCAGAGCCAGACGCCACGATTGCAACTGCTAAGTTGCGCCTTTTGGAAAAGTAGGTGGTGACAAGGGACATTGTTGGGCAGAACTGTAGGCCGCATCCAAGACCTGTGCAGAGCCCTTGTGCTAGGAACAGTTGCCAATAACTAGTGCAAAGAGAAGTCATGAAGACTCCTAGACACTCTACAAGCACCCCGGCTATGAAAACCCAGTAGAAGTAACCCGCATCAAGCGCTCGGCCAGAGAACGTGCCCACAAAAAAATGACCTAGAATTTGAATTGATCCAATCCATGAGACTGTTGAAGGAGCAAAGCCAAGCTGAGAAGTGTAGTACGTTTGGAAAACACCGAATGAAGTTATCACGCCCCAGGTATTTAGGAGAACTAGATGGCCCATGAAAGCTTGCGTCCAGGCTTTCAATCCTCCATCCGGAGGTGGACCGGGGTCTTTAAGAGAGGCATTTGACCTTCCAGTAAGTATCTTGGTCAGAATTCCACCAGGGTTGTATTTGGCTTCATCTCGTCGGCTGTGCACTCCAGTAATTTGTATTTCTTCATCCTCATACAAGTGCAGGGTGTTCCGTTCATGTTCCTTGGTTTCATGGCGTCCTATCACTAAGCTGTGCTTCTCTCTCCCCTCTTCTTGTTTTTCATCGTTTCCTGGAGTCTGTGAGCGTAGAGACATAGCGAAAATGAAAGCGTGGCCATCGGACAAGAAGAAAAAGGAAACCACAAGAAAAGATGGCGGGGGATCGTTTCCATCATCATTTGAAGCCCGATAGCGGGGTGTTCTACATCGAAGGAATTGGTTACAAGCATTTGGGGAGACTTAGATACTAGTAGTGGCACTTAGGCGTTTTCTATGCATAAAGTTGAGTCCTTTGAAGCATTGGTGAGGCGACAAAGCCGTCATAGCCGTGCCGAGACCGGACCCCGGGTGTAAGCTAATGACATTTACGGTATCCCGACAATTGATGGGGTTCATTCTACCTCCTGAGTGAGTAATTGCAAGCAGTCCAGGTGCTTGCTACTCTCCGCTCTATTTATCTAAGGCCGCGATAAATATACCGGTCTGTTCCCACGCAAACGGGACTTGATTAGTTACCACCGCGCAATGCATACTTTAACCAAATAAGCTTCAAAGCCTTTCTTAGACCTTTAAAGGGATCACAAAACTCAACTTATAGTCAAGAATCTAAATTCTTAAAATTCTGGTTGCCCTTAAGCTCTAAATGTAAGATAATTAACTACTAATAATAATAATCTACTTTAAAAGCCTTTGACAGCTTATTTAAAATACTCATCGCGCGGCGGGAACTAAGGTAAATATATTCGGAAGAATAACATAACTATTCTAACATTAGTCCTCCCAGACTTCCGTGTGCCAATTAATTGGCTCGAATCTATTATGACTCATGCCTCAGTGACGAAAATGAAGCTATTTCTATCGTTATTTACTCTATCCTCAGCCTCCTGAATCACCTCCTTCATCCGAGTCACGAGACGGTCTACGTCGTCCTTTGACATCTCTCCGTCCTTTTTGTCACCATCCTCAAGGCTACTCCCAAAATTGTACCACTCCGAGGAAAAGGCTAACGAAGGCCTCGGCACCGTCTCACCGTATAAATATGGTGGAAAACAAGTCCCAAGTACCTCGAAATAGAGTTGCAAGTTGATATTCCGAGATTTCAGGTGACGTGCAAACTTATACATTGTCTCAGAATGCCCATTGTTCCAGATTCCGTTAGCGCGCAGATTCTCAGCAGTGGCTGAATGAACCAGATCCAAGCTCTGAAGATGTTTATACCAAATTAGAGCGTACGTATCAATGGCGGTTTCAGGGTTATCCAAAATGCTGCCAGAAAACAACAAGCGAATAGATTTGAGATCACGTGGACCTAAGTGTGCTTCTAGAGCGCTTTTAAAGAAAGAGTTGGTCGATATCTCGATATGTGTGAGAGCTTCAAAGTGAAATAGCCCGGGAGTGTCTGCAAAGCGGATAGGCTGACCGTTGCCTTCATCATTGCCTTCAATGCTATCGTGGAAAGTATGTTTGAGGAACCGTAGAGAATGCTTTTGTAGTGCCAGCGCGGCAAAAAGTTGTATCGGTTGCTCACCAATATGCTCAGATTTGCTGCCATAGGAATGATGCGCACTCTCGCCGATAGTGAGATGTTTGAGAGCTTGCGGGGCTGAAAGAATATGAGAAAGGCCTGCAGCAGTTACACCACACTCCTCCAAGACAAGGCTTGCTAATGGAGTTGATCTAGAGTAAGCCCTAAGAAAGTCGAGATCGTCTCCAATTTCAGCACACGATAGATGGATGTTACGGAGAGATGGGTGAAGGAACAATATGCCAAGTCTTCCGAGGTTGTAATATCTAGAGCCGACGCCGTGGGAGTGGAGAGTAACTTTGCAACTTATGTTAGCTTCGTCTATATAAAGCTGCTTGTAGTACCGGGAGGGGTAATAAATGCCAAAAGTTGAACAAAAAGACACTCCCCGGAAAGATTACCGAAGATTTAATCTTGTGCCACTGAGGAAACCCTCAATCTTTCTGAAGATCCTTTTAATGGTACCTTCGATCAGAAGAGACGTTTCAAGAGTAGTGCAACTGGTCAATCTCCTCTGGGAAAAACAGGAGCAGGTAATCGATTGCATTATTGCTTTAGGATTTCTTGAGTAAATTTGCATCAGTCTATGAAATTATGGCTCACAAGATTGAAGTAAGGGAAGCACTTTTGGCTGCTCGCCTATTGAGGCCAATGGTGAAGCAAGTTCCAAAATCCTGTAGAACTCTGCCAGGTCTTCCTTAATCCACGAAACTGCTACATCCATTTGCCAATTTCCCTCATTGCTGTAAGGCGACTCAATAGTCCACTCCCGAAGATTTGTGAAGTCCTTTAGAAGAGGGGCCAGAGTATACATCCCCTCCTTGCGCCGATAGGAACATCGCATGTCTAAAGACTGGATTGCGGAGGCCCGTTCTGGGTGCGTCCTGATGGATTGAGCGAAGCGGAGAGCTTGTGGACCGGTCCGGAGCAAAATGAATTGATAGAGAAAGGCCTCCGCTAGTAATCGAAGGCGGTGGCATGTTCGAGCAAGGCTGCGAAGCGTTTCCAGATCGTCGGCACTTTCTTGGATAATAGCCAGTACAAGCTCATCAGCTAGAGAAAGTAGGGGGAAGTATTCGGACATATTCAGGCAGTATTATAAGGAAACCAGAGTTGAATCGTGAATCGAAGAGAAAATTCCCGCAAGGCTTGAAAGAAGAGGCACTATGCTTCCAACGAAGGGGTTGGGGGAAGACATGGCAGAGAGCAGGCAACAGCATAGTCCCGATAGCTCACCCTAATCATCTCTACCACAGAACCCTACTATCACTTCCCACTTTCAATTAAACGTTCAGAGTAGTCGTAGCCTTCGTGGGGAGATTTAGTCCGCCAGTGCAGTGGTGGTGAGGTTTATAGAAACGACATAATGTGGGTCATCGAGGCGCAGGTCGTTTAATGCTGCCAACCGGATTCTCGGTCGTGAATGGCTTTAATATATTCAGTACAGTTTATGAACAATTTAAGTAGGGTTTAAAGGAGTAGTTAAGAAGGTTCAATCTCATTTGGATACTCCGTTCTGAACTGCTCTCGGAATAATATCCAAAATTATTATGTATTGCACCAGCCACAACCAAACGGATAGCGCCCTGCATGAACTTCGTATGAGTGGCGGTAGACAGCCCCTCCTGATTTAGTTTAGTTCCTTCCTGATCAAGTTAGAATATCACGTGAATTTGAGTTGTTTAACATGTGCATCAGTGCGATCGTCGCGCGCCCATACCTAAAACATCACCTCGCATTTGCCTTACCCTCTAACTGAGCGCCGCCGCGGCCGCCCGGCTGGCTCTGTTCGCGTTGATACATCAAGTCGTTGCGAGCCATTAGCATTTGAACAGAATACCGGGTATACTACGCGTGGGCGCAGGCGCGAGCGCGGGCGTGCTCACAGAGGCAGTTCGTGGAGGTAGCAGCACCCAAATAAGTTTACGCGGGGCTTCATAAGAGTTATTTAATTTCCGCAATGCATATGCAAACAACTCGAATTCACGTGATATTCTAACTTAATCAGAAAAGAAACTACTTTAGGTATAGATCCGGCGCTCCAGGCGATCCACGGCCTCAAATCCTGTCAGATAATCTGTAGTCTCCATGAGGCACGGACACGTGGAGCACGTGCATGGAGCACGTGCACCGTAAAATCTCTTAAGCTCAAAGCCCCAGGGGCCCCGATCAATCAATCAATCAACCCATTTCATCAATGAACTGCTCTACATGCACTTCGTGACAAATCCACGCCACGCTGGCTATAACGCACGTAGCAAGCCAGCACAGCCGACCCCTGATAGGAGCGCACGAGTGTTGTCGCGATAATTCCTTGGCGGGGAGTGTGTGATTAGTATGTCGGTATCCGAAGGGATGGTGTTAGTCCAGTGGTGACGGGGATATTGGAAAGTAAAGGAACTTCCGCCGCATAGGGGCATATGAGGAGCACCGTAGACATTTAGGACCGGTTGCCATGGGAAGGGAAGGTGAGCGTTAAGGAGGTGGACTGGAGGTAGTTTATCCCTTTCTGGTTAAGGAAGCCTGTACGTGATTTCCCGCAATGACAACTTTATGGGTATGTGGGAGGGAGGAGAGCCAGTCTATGTGCGCCTGAAGTTCTGATAGAGTGCTATTTTCCGTGAGATCTCCAGCGTGGGTGAAGACATCGTCGTTAGGTACCGGTGGAGTGCCATTGTGTGTATCAGAAATACAGATAACACGAATTGTATTATTCGTGAGCTTTACGGGTGCCTTAGACCAGAGAGAATGTGATAGAGTGCGCAAGTAATGTATTTCAGCGGAGATCATTAAAATTGTCCAAACTAGCTTTCGTGGAAAAGAATATAATTCTGTTTAAAGATAGAGGGTGAAGGATTTTGCAGGAACATGGAGAGGAGCCATGGTGGTTATAATGGTATCAAACGTGTGAGGTTGGAAGCCTAGGAGAGCTGAAGTTGTTAACCTATGCGTTAAAGGAGGGGACTTTTTAAATGTGGTTCACGTGTCTTGCCTGCTTCGTTTTAATAAACTGCTTAGGAACTGAGTAGGGACACATCTCTTTAGACCTAATGCGTTTATCTTCTCGGGACCATATAGATCCGTAATTCTCTACGCAATTAGTCTTTTTACTTGATTCTCTCTCTGTATCCTATGAGCTGCACGCCCTACATCTAGAGCAATGGCGGAATCCGCTCCTCCACAGCTATCAGACCTCCCTCCAGAGATGCTCGCTTTCACACTCCTCAAGACTTCTACCTCAACTGCACCTCGATTGGGCAGACTAACACTTCCTGGCCGTACAACCATCTCAACACCACACTACATCGGTAACACATCCCGCGGCGCCGTGCCCCACATATCGCAAGACAACTTCCGCAAACACACCAACATACATGGCGTTTACGTGGCTCTCGAGGACTGTGAGTGTCCAGGGTGCTGCTAGCATCGGGATAAAGCTGATTCGTGCGAGTCATAGAAAAACTCCCTCAACAAACTCCTCCTGTCTATACCCTCGAGCCCCCCGCCACCGAGTCTGCGCTGCGAAGTTTCATAGCGCTCTCGAAAGAGACACTGCTGGTCTTAGGGTCGCGACGGGTACCTCCTGTACCCTGTCCCGCTGCGAACACCAATACGGCGCTTAGCATCTTGACGTCTGTGGGATTCCGCCAGATTACCTCTGAAGATTATGCCGCGGCGACACAGAGACTGCAGCCGGATATCGTGGTGGGGTTGGGTGATATACCGTTTGGTCAGCAACAGCCTGGACTCAAGAGAATTGATAAGATGAGCGATAGGACTGAGAAATGGACGAGGGATATTGTAAGTGGCAGACGAGGGCTCGATAAGACGGTGAAGAATCCGAAAACAAGCTATGAGATTTTCGCACCGGTCCTCCCTGTGGGCCGAGAACTGCAGTCATGGTATCTAGACCACCTCGTAGACGACATGCTGGAAGAAATTTCAGGGCTGGCGATATACGACTCGCATATGTTGGCCGAGCTGCCGGATGAGCTCCAGCTTCTCCCACGCCTGTCGTTCGACCTCCCATCCAGTCCGCAAAAGTTACTATATCAGATCTCGCTAGGCATGGATATCTTCATTATACCATTCATTGCCGATGCAACTGATGCTGGAATTGCTCTCGACTTCTCTTTCCCCCCTCCCACAAGCTCCACCACAGAGAGAGCTTCAGAGATTTCAATCAACAAGAAATCCTTAGGAATAGACATGTGGCAGCCCTCCCATGCCACCTCTCTCAGACCTTTCAGTGCTGGCTGTACTTGCTACGCTTGCACTAAGCATCATCGTGCGTACGTTCAGCATTTACTTGCTTCAAAGGAGATGCTTGGGTGGGTCTTGATACAGTTCCATAACCACACGGTAATAGATGCGTTCTTTGCTGGTGTACGAGAAAGTATTGCACGTAGTACATTCGAAGAGGATAAGAAGGCTTTTGAGGCGTTTTATGAGCCTGAACTGCCAGAGAAGACCGGCCAGGGGCCAAGGTGAGATTTTCAGTATCTCTTAATTTACACGTACATGATTTTCAAGTCTTGGTCTTTTCGTTCGAGCGGAACTGAGCGCTAATAAAATATAATGCAGGGTCCGCGGCTACCAATTCAAATCCGAAGGTCCTGGCGAGTCGAAGAAGAACCCACCAGCATACCAGATGCTGAATGACCACAAGGAAGGGCTTTCGGAGGCTCCGACACCTGATTCTAATGCAGATGCCGAAGATTTGGAAAAAATTGGATTTGCAGAGACAGCTGGATCCTGATTTGTTAGCTCCACTGTAAATGTCCGTGTCTACTCTTCGATAGACTTTAATATATCAACAAATAGGGATGACTTTCGATGGTTTACTATCAGGAGAGGACGCCCGTCTGATATTGAGAGGAGCTCAAAGCCGCCAAACTATCCTATAAAACACACTTGTGGATCAATCCTAGGTATACGACATTACTCCCTTCCAGTTATAAGTGATTTCCAATAGCCCAATCCTATACGTAACAGATCCAGCCATCCATGCCGCTTAAATACTAAGTAGATAATTCAATTATCTTCTATTTCCCCGACCAGAACCAGCCCCCAGTCTTATTTTCTTTTTCTGGTTCTTTAACAAGGGTTGGGAGTTGCGCGCTTTGCGTATCACCCCATGCTGTGCCAGCATCTTGGCCCGACTGCCCATGTCCTCGCTGTGTATGTACCGTCTCAGAGCTTTCCTCTCTGCCATCAGCGAATCGCTTCTTCAGTACCATTTTCGTAGTGATGGTGCCATCAGGTTGAATTGTACGCTCGGTGGTTGTTAAAGTTGAGAGTATCGAAGGCCGAAGATCGACGCTCTGACTCTGTGTTGTTGGAGTTACAGCTATAACCGTAGAGGCCGGTGGTTGAGGTGTAAATTCAGTAGGACCAATAAGCTGCTCGTAAGCTTCGAGTTCAGTTTCCGGACCATTTGTTCCTGATTCTGCGTGTGTGTCCGGGCGTGGGGTGGGAGGGTCATGGCGATCATCATGATGGTCCTCATGATCATGGCTGTATTCGTAACTTTCGTGCTCATCAAACTCCTGATGCTCTTCGTTAGGTTCGAAGGTGGAGTATGTACGGCGGGCTTCCTCATCCTCGTTGGCAGGTTTTATGTTCCAGGTATTCCAATCCTGGAACTGTGGCCAACGGAATGAACCCCGTTCCCATAAACCTCGCATCCAGTCTATATGATGTGTCTGGTTACTCTTTCCCAATTCTTCACGTGAGAGAAGGGATTGGCCTCTTTCTGCTCGTACCAGATCTTCAAAAGCGTCACGCCACGGAACGCCTGCCTTGCTAAGCTGTGAATCTTCTTCTAGTCTAAGCGGTGAATAGGGGTTGCAGTGAAGATAATGCATTGCCCCTAAGAAGCCTGAGTTCATCATTTGCGGATGCTGCATATGAGTAAAACCGCCGAACATCTCGTCGAACATCTTGTCTGCATTGTCAAAAAATTGGTCCATTTGGAGGGCCGGATCATTGCGCCAATGAGGATTATATGGGTAGCGGCGATGCCATGAGTGAGCCCATTGCGCGTCCTCAGCTCCTTCCTCGTTGTAGCTGCCTTCATGGCTGTTACTATCCGATGAACGGGGAGGATAGCTCCGGCTCCAATGCCACGTCTTCACTTCCGGTTTTCCAACCTCTCCGTCTCGCATGTCCTCCTTGTTTGGTCCCTTTCCAGATTCTTCCCAGCCAGCTCTGGAGCTTGGTTCCCAATCCCCACGCCATCTTTCCACATTTCTCTTGTCGTGATTTTCGGTTTCGTCCTTCTGCGGTGGGTACGACCAATTCCAGTGCCACTCCCATGTCTTCGGTTGAGATATGTCCTTCTCCTTATCCTCACCTCTCTTCTCAGCGTCCTCCAAAGCTTTCTGGAGCTCACGCCACCCCCGCTCAGATGCTTCATCTAGCTCCCTCAGCATCTTATCAATTTTATCCTCTTCATCGTCTGGTTCCTTTCGCTCTGCTTGTATGTCTCCTCTGCGCATCATATTGACTTGCTGATTTCGGTTGCTGTAAGGACATAGATGTCTTTCAGAATTACCAGCAGCAATAGCAGAAGGTAAACCTAAGACAGTATGCAGCAGCGACGAGACCTGCTCGTCGGCGAAGCGGCGGAAGGAAATGAATGGATTTTCCGGTTTAGAAGGTTTATCGGTACTTCTGTTATCATTGTTATTCGATGCCATGATGGTGGTTTGTCTGCTTGGTGAGGGCTGTGGTGGTGTTGTAATGGATTGGAGAGATGGAACTGTAACTGGAACTTGAGTGACATGGAGGGGTTGAAACACGTGCGGGCGCGTCGAAGCGCCAAGAAACGTCGAACGCCAAAGCAACATGACCCGCATTTGATTCCGAAACAAGCGCCAAATAATATCACTCTCAATCCTTTCAGTTCTTGCCATGCTATCCCTTCGCCTGGTGAAAATTGTCCTATAGTTACCGATAAGACCTAGCCAATAGAATCAATCGAATCAAGGCTCTGTGATTAAAAATGCAAGATCATAGTCGCCATAGATTTCCTTATATAATTGCTATATACACTTAATCTTTAGAGTTAATAAGTTGCTTAATATAAGGAAGCTAGTACCTATCCTCTCTATAGAACGGTATGTGGTAAATAGAGCAGCTAAATAGAATTCTTAGAGCTCTATAGGGTCCACGCTATATGTTACGGACAGCTTAAGTATGATGTTACGACTACTTGGAGAAGAGTTGGAGGAAGCTAGTTAGTTAATATAGGCACGGTCCAGAATGGAACTGGTGGAACCATGTGACGAGGAATGGTAGCCGAGGTTATATAGTATAATCTATATAATCTATATAATCTGTATAATCTATGACAGAGTAGATAGAGCATATGTACCTTACAGAGCAAAGGGATTTCTTAGGAGTATGGTTATATATTTAAAGGACTATAGTCCCTACCCAGATAGTTCTTTCTTTATAGTAAATCTTAAAATATAATTGGAGTTAATCTATTAGGCAACCACTCCACTAGTTATTATTATATTGTTATACTATTCTTACCTATATACCTAGCCTAATAATAGGACCCACTATAGTTTCTACTACAAGATTCCGTTACATATTTACTACTAAGGTTATGGTATTAAATAAGGTTAAATAATATACCACCTAAAGTACTAGTTATAACGATATTAACAGCAGTCACAACCTTAGGGTTAGGAGACACTAGTATAGCAGACACAGATTCTTAAGTAGTTATATAAGGTTAGTTACAAGAAATAGTTAATCGCTTATAAGATAATAGCAGAATACTTAAAGAACGCATTAGTAGAATTAGAGCAGTAAAGGTTAAGTTACCTTTAATTAAATAGTTCTTAGGAGAGAAGTTAAAGCTTAAAGGGTTTCTTATATAGATGCATTTTAAGGTTATATAGGAAGGAGCGAAGTTAGCAATACCTATGGGTTAGGTAGTATACGCAGGACTATTTTTAACAGAAAAAGCTCTAGAGTGGTTTAAGCCTTACTTTACAGAGATATAAGTAAACGGTATAACAACTACTAACCTAGATGTACGGTATGTGTTTATAAGTTGGAATAGATTTATAGAACGGTTAATATAAATATTTGGAGACCCTAAAGTAACTATAATAGTAAAACGAAACTTCAGAACTTAGTATAACGCACTTTAATAATTAAGTATATAACGTAGTTTTAAACACTAGCTATATAGGTTAAGTGGAATAATAGGGCGCTTATAGCATAGTATAAATAAGGACTTAAGGCTAAAGTCTAAGATATAATTATCCTAATAAAAGATGCGGATACTCTAAGAGAGTTAATAGACCAGTTAATAAAGATTAATAATAAAATCTATTAAAGGGAACAAGCTAAAAAAGGGTAAGATAGAGTTCTATAGTTATATAAGGCGCAGAGTACGCAGTAACCAATATAGAGTTAAAAACCATGGAATGGCGCAGAGCTAATAGACCTAAGTGGTACCAAAGAATCTAAGAGATAGATAAAGAAACTATAAAAACTTAGAGGTTAAGGATCTAGTAATTAAAGGACCTAGAAGTAGAGGCCAAACCAGAAATCTTAGTAGCAGAAGATATTTAGGCGGACTCCATAATAAGTAAGATAGTTTAAAGATAGGGCTTGCATAAATTATAGAAAATAGGGTTATTTCGCTAGAGACTATAAAGGTAGTTAAAGTAATTATATAATAAAGGGAATAAGACCAGTAGATAGCGCGTACATATAAAGGGATAATGGTGCACTATAAGGAACAAAAGAATGTTTAATTAATAGTTTTACATTTTGTTATAACAACGCATACTAAATTTATAAGGACGCTAAGTATAGCGTAAGCTATTAGCTATAGGAGCTATTATTATCTAAGTTTAGAGGAACTAATAAACCAGCTTATAGATTAGATATTAAAGATAATAAGTTTAACATAGGCAAAGTATTTACCGATAATAAGGTAATAAAGGTAGCTTACTAGAAGTACACAGACCTTAAAGAAGTTAAAATAGAAGTAGAGACTAAGACTATTATAGAACAAGGTTTAGTAACGGGTATTATAATACTATTAGATACAATTTCCATCGCTTTATAAGATAAAAGGAGTAATATTTAGAAGAAACTAAGCAAGTAAATAACTACTAGTGCTAGCTCATTACTTAATAAAGGCAAAAGGCCATAGGTCCAAGATTCTTATAATAAGATAAGGAAGGCTCTAGACTTATAAGGTATAATAAGGATAGCTTAGGAACCCATAACGGACGAAAATTAATAGGAAAGAGTAACAATTTAGTTTAGTAATAAATAAATAAGTATAGGACGCAAGTTCAAGAACCAAGAGTTTAGGGAATAAATAAGTACATTATTAGGCAGCCAAGATTTTAAGAAATAAATAAGGGCTATAGCAATTCTAGGTAAATATAGTGTTTAGCCTAAAGATTAAAAAGTTAATACTATAATTAAGAAGCAAGACGACTTTAAGGATCCAGCTATAAGATGCAGAAAATAAGAAACTATAGATAAGTTTAGGACAAGAATTATTATATAGCAAGAGTAAAAGCTAGACAAGAAGTTAGTTATGCTAGGTTATATAAGGGACAGAGCACCCATATAAAGAGTTACTAATAGGCCAAGTGCAGGGACACCTAGGGTAAAGTAGTTAGATAAACTAGAATAAGAAAAGGATCTAGATATCCTAACTAGGTTTAAAAAAAAACATACTAAAGGATATTAGGATATAGTAATAATAAGGTACTTTCTTATAGATAAACCATATATACTAAACCAGTTGTATAGAAAGTGGTATAGGCAACAATATAACAATAAATGGGAAGACTTTTATATGTAGCTAGATAAAAAAGTTGTCCAAGACTAACCTATTATAGAAAAACGTATAAGTCACATTAAAGGAGTATTAATTATAACGTTAAGGAACCTAGAAAAAGGATCCAGAGACTAAAGAAGTAAATAACAAATCTTAATACCCGTAGAAGAAAGACTAATAGTTAAATTAGCTAGATAGAGGTTTAAACTTAAAAGTAAAGATAAGCCAAGAGTAGACCTAAGTTACTTAGCGCATTATACCCTATTATGGATAGCTTGTGTGGATAATATATATAATATACATAGAGCACTAAAAGATAAGAACCGGAAGTACCTAATAAGGATATATTAGGCACCAGAAGAGAAGCGGTTTAGGGATACTAAGTATATATATAGATGGCACCTAGTAAAAGTATAAAGCTAAGGGGACTTAATACTTTAACCAGGAAGATTCCTTATAGAAAAATGCCTAGACGGATAATAGTAGTAGAAGTGCCTAGAAAACACTTATCTATAGTATATAGAGGACAAAAAATAAACTAAGTATTGGCTAAAGTTAGACTAAGTATAAGCAGAATCTAGCAGCCAATAGTTAGGAAAATGGGAGGTGTATAGGACTAGAGGAAACTAGTATTAGAGCCTTAAACCCTTAAAGAAATTTAAGGACAATACCTAAACTTATAAGTTAAGTAGCAAGATTAGCAGTTTAAAGCGTTAATAGATAGTAGAGCAATAAGGAACCACATATTACCAGTAATAGTAGAAAGGATAGAGTTACTATATAGATAAAAGAAACACCTATATTTACTTATAACGATTTTAGGAGATTAGATAGCCTATAAAGGAGGTATTATTAATCTTAAAATAGGACCTATTTAGTTAACTATTAAAGGGAGACAAGTTAGAATATCTTTTGATATCCTACTATTAGGATAGGATAAGGCGATACTAGGAATACCTTAGTTATAGGAATATAATTTAAAGATTAATTGGGTTATAGGTTAGGTTAATATTAGAGATACTTAATAATATAAAATATAACAGCAAACTAAATTAGTATAGTATTAAGTCGGAGCAATATATAAAGAGACTAAGCGAGGCTTAAATTATATACTAAAAAGATACTATAAGTATGGTAAAAAGTTATAGTCGCCAGAAAGCGAAAGGCTGTTAGAGTATACAGTATAGGACTATAAGATAGAGTTAGAAGAGAAAATAAGTCCAAAGTTCTTTTTAATCTATAAGCTTACTAAAACCAAGTTAGTAGCACTTAAGGAGTTTGTCTAGGAGAACTTATAAAAGGGATATATTAAACCGTTATAGTTATTAGTAGGATATCTAGTATTGTTTATCCAAAAAAAAAAAACAGAAAACTTAGAATGTATATAGACTATAGACAGTTAAACAGTATTACTAGAAAAGATAGGTATCCTTTACCCTTAATTAGCGAAATCTAAGATAGGATAGGCAATGCGCAAATCTTTATAAAGATAGATCTAAGGTGGGCGTACCATTAGATTAGAATTAAGGAAGGCGATAAATAAAAGGCAGCTTTTAGGTTAAAGGAAGGACTATATAAGCTATTAGCTATACAGTTTAGGCTTATAAACGCACTAGCAACGTTCTAAAAGCGAATTAATAGTATATTAGGAGAACACCTAGATAAATTTATTATAGCATATCTTAATAATAATATTATCTACTTAACAAGTAAGGAAGAATATAGAGAACACATTAAATGGGTCTTAAAGAGACTATAAGAAGAACAGATGCCAGTAGCAATTAAGAAATGTAAGTTCTTTATAAGGAAGACCAATTTTATAGGATTTATTATTAAACTAGGAAAGATTAGTATGGACCCAAAGAAAGTTAAAGCTATAGTAAGTTGGTAAGGACTAGAGAATATTACACAGTTAAGGTCGTTTCTAGGGTTTTGTAACTACTATAGGAGGTTTATAGCATAGTGGTTAAAAAGCATTAAGCCATTTACAAGGTTAATAAAGAAAGAGGAACCGTGGGTTTAGGGTAGTAAGTAAAAGAAGCTGTTTTAGGAACTTAAAGAGTTATTTACCTAAGAACTAGTCCTTAAGATCTATTAACCAAAGTTAGATACAGTTATTAAGATAGATATATTAAACTTTGCACTAGGAGCATATTTACTATAGAAGCACTAAGACGCATAGAATCTAGTGGCGTACTATAGTTGGAAAATAACACCACTAGAACTGAACTATAACATCTATAACAAGAAGTTATTAGGTATAGTTATAGCACTTAAGGAATAGAGAGCATTCTTATAAGGTATAGAGAAACCATTTATAGTTAAAACGGACTATAAGAACCTTATAGAATTCCTAATAATAAAAGAACTTAACTAAAGACAGGTTAGATAGGCGGAAATACTTACAGAATACTATTTTAAAATTTAGTATACTAAGGGTACAGACAATACACGAGCAGATGCTCTAAGTAGAAAAGCTAAACTATAAAATAACAAAAAGCTATTAGGAGCTTTATTACAAAAGGATTAAAATAGATTAATTAGGTATAATTATCTAAGGATTATAGTAACTAAGAAAAGTTAGATCTACAAATTACTAGAGAGTAATTAGATATAGAAGATCTAAGAAGCATAGGTAGAGGATCTAGACTTAGAGCAATATAAAAACAGAGAAGTAATATATATACTTAAGTCTATTATAGAAGAATTCGTTAAGGAATTCTACAAGGGAATAATATAAGGATATAACGGGTCTATAGGACTAGTGTTAAGACTTTAAAAGGAGTATATTATTTAAGGAATCTAGGGATTAGCAAGATAAGTTATAAGGGAGTATTTAAATTGCTAAAGAAATAAACTAATAAGGCATAAGCTATATAGAGGGCTATAACCTGTTAAAATACCAGGAAGACTATAGGAGGTTATATTATAGGACTTTATTATTAAGTTACTAAAGTTAAGAGATTCTATTATAGGATAAGATTATAACGCGATTTTAGTAATAGTAGATAAGCTAATAAAGTGGGGATACTTTATAGCATGTACTAAAGAGATATTAGTAGAAGACGTCGCTAGAATCTATATAAAGGAAGTATTTATAAGATATAGAGCACCAGATAAGATTATATTGGATAGAGATCTAAGATTTATAGTAGTATTTTAGGAAGTGTTTCTAGCAGAATAAGGAGTTTACGCAGTAACCTCTATAGCGTATTATCCGCAGACGGATAGATAAATAGAAAGACTAAACTAGACACTAAAATAGTATCTAAGGCATTATATTAATTATACGCAAAATAATTAGGTATTGTTATTACTAGTTATATAGTTTACATATAATACAACACCACAAGAAGGAATGGGGACATTACTATTTAAGGCGAACTATAGGTATGAGCCAAGAATATCATTATCACTATATTAAGTAAAGAAAACAAGTAGCACAGCTAAATAAAGAATAGAGATATTAATAAATCTTTATATAGACCTTATAGAAACAGCTAAACTAGTATAGTAAAGAATAAAAAGGTACTATAATGCTAAGAGATCTAAGGGACCAGATCTTAAGGAGGGAGATAAAGTATAGCTATTATATAAAAATTTTAAGAGTTAATAATTAAGTAAAAAGTTAGACTATATTAGACTAGGACCTTTTAAAATTAAGTAAAGGATTTTATTAGTTACGTATAAGTTAAACCTACTAGCCAAAATAAAAATCTACCCTATATAGTATATCGCAATGCTAGAGCTAGTATATGGGAGTGTTAAACTACTAGTCTACAAGGCAGACATATATAGAGGGTAAAAAGAAGACAAGTAGCAAGTTTTAAAGGTTATTAGTTACAAGGACGTAGATAATAAAACATAGTATAAAGTAAAGTAGATAGGCTATAGTAAGACTACCTAGGAACCACTAAGCAACCTAAAGAGCGCTATAGAAAAGGTATAGGATATTACGGACGCTTTAAGTACAATGTTACAACTACTTGGGGAAGAGTTGTAGGAAGCTAGTTAGTTAATACAGGCACGGTCTAGGATGGATTTAGTGGAACCATATAACGAGGAATAGTAGCTGAGGTTATATAATATAATCTATATAATCTATGTGATCTGTGTGATCTGTATAAAGTAGATAGAGCACACATACCTTATAGAGCGAAGGGATTTCTTAGGCGTATAGTTGTGTATTTAAAGGACTACAGTCCCTACCCAGATAGTTCTCTCTTTGTAGTAAATCTTAGAATATAATTGGAGTTAATCTGTTAGGCAACTACTCCACTAGTTATTATTATGTTGTTATTTTATTCTTACCTATATACCTAGCCTAATAATAGAACCCACTATAGTTCCTACTACAAGGTTCCGTTACACATTCACTACTAAGGTTATAGTATTTAAACAAGATTAAATAATATGCCACTAAAAGCAGCACTAGTTATAACGGCGTTAACGGCAGCTATAACCTTAGGGCTAGGTGATACTAGTATAGACAATAGGGATTCTCAAGTAGTTACGCAAGGTCAGTTATAGGAAATGGTTAATCACTTATAAGACAATAATAGGATATTTAAAGAATACATTAATGGAATTAAAGCAGTAAAGATTAAGTTACTTTCAATTAAACAATTCTTAGGAGAGAAGTCAAAGCTTAAGGGATTTCTTACGTAGATGCACTTTAAGGTAGTATAGAAAGGAGCGAAGTTAGCAATATTGTTAAACTAAGTAGCCTATGCAGGATTGTTCCTAATAGGGAGGGCACTTAAGTGGTTTAAGCCGTATCTTATAGAAATATAGGCTAATAGCATAACAACTACTAACTAGGACGTATAGTATATATTTACTAGTTAGAACGGGTTCGTAAAGCAACTAATATAAATATTTAAAGACCTAGAGGCTATAACTATAGCGGAACAAAAGCTTCAGAACTTAGTACAACGCACTTTAGCAATTAAGTATATAATATAGTTTTAAACACTAGCTATATAGGTTGAGTGGAATAACAGGGCGCTTATAGTATAGTATAAATAAGGACTTAAGGCTAAAGTCCAAAACATAATCATCCTAATAGAAGATGCAGATACTCTAAGAGAGTTAATAAATTAGTTAATAAAGATTAATAACTAAATCTATTAAAGGGAATAAGCTAAGAGAGGGCAAGACAGAGTTCTATAGTTATATAAGGCATAGAGTACGCAACGACAGACCTAGAGTTAAAAACTATAGAATAACGCAGAGCTAATGGACCTAAGTAGTACCAAAGAAACCTAAAGATAGGAAAAGAAACTATAGAAACCTAGAGGTTAAGGATTAAGTAATTAAAGGACCTAGAAGTAGGGGCCAAACTAGGGATCTTAGCAGTAGAAGATATTTAGGCGGACTCTATAGCAAGAAAAATGGTTTAAAGATAGAGCTTATATAAATTATGGAAAACAAGGTTATTTTGCTAGAGACTATAAAGGTAGTTAGAGTAACTATATAGTAAAGGGAACGAGACTAGTAAACGGCACGTATATATAAAGGGATAATAGTGCACTATAAGGAACAAAAGAATGTTTAATTAATAGTTTTGTGTATTATTATAATAACATATACCAAATTTATAAGAACGCTAAGTATAGCGCAAGCTATTAGCTATAGGAGCTATTATTACCTAAGTTTAGAGGAACTAACAAACCAGCTTATAGATTAGATATTAAAGACAATAAGTTTAATAAAGGCGAAGCATTTACTAATAATAAGGCAATAAAGGCAGCTTACTAGGAGTATGCAGACCTTAGAGAAGTTAAAACAGAAGTAAAAACTAAGACTATCACAGAATAAGGTTTAGTAACAGGTATTATAATACTATTAGATATAATTTCTATCGCTTTATAAGACAATAGGAGCAACGTTTAAAAGAAACTAAGTAAGTAGACAACTGCTAGTGCTAGCTTATTACTTAATAAAGGTAAAAGGCCACAGGCTTAAGATTCTTAAGAAAAGATAAAAGAAGCTTAAGATTCTTAAGATAAGATAAAACACACCTAAGGACCCATAATGGACAAAAACCAATAGAAAAGGGCAGTAACTTAGTTCAGTAATAAACAAATAAGTACAGGACGCAAGTTTAAGAACTACAAGTTTAGAGAACAAGTAAGAACGTTAGCAATCCTAGGTAAATGTAGTATTTAGCCTAAAGATTAAATAGTTAATACTAGGATTAAAAAGCAAGACAACTACAAAGATCTAGCTACAAGATATAGAAAATAAGAAACTATAAATAAGTTTAGAACAAGAATTATTATATAGTAAGAGTAAAAGCTAGATAAGAGATTAGCTATACTAGGTTATATAAGGGATAGAGCACCTATATAAAGAGTTACTAATAGGCCAAGTGTAGGGACACCTAGGGTAAAGTAGTTAGATAAACTAAAATAAGAAAAGGATCTAGATATTCTAATTAGGTTTAAAGAAAAATATACTAAAGGATATTATAACGTAGTAATAACAAGGTACTTTCTAATAGATAGACTATATACACTAAACCAGTTGTACGGAAAGTGGTATAGGTAATGACATAATAATAAATAGGAAGACTTTTATATATAGCTAAATAAAAAAGTTATCCAAGACCAACCCATTACGGAAAAATGTATAAGTTATATTAAAGGAGCATTAATTATAATGTTAAGGAACCTAAAAGAAGGATCTAGGGACTAGAGAAGTAAGTGATAAATCTTAGTACCCGCAGTAGAGATACCAGTGGTTAGGTTAACTAGGTATAGGTTTAAACTTAAGGATAAAGATAAACTAAGAGTTAACCTAAAACATGCAGCGTATTATATACTATTGTGGATAGCTTGTATAGATAATATATATAATATATATAAAGCACCTAAAGATAAGAACCGGAAGTACCTAGTAAGAATATATTAGGTACTAGAGGAAAAGCGGTTTAGGAATGCTAAGTATATATATAGTTGGCACCCAGTAGAAGTACAAGGTTAAGGAGACTTAATACTTTAACTAGGAAGATTCCTTACGGAAGAATGCCTAGATAGATAATAGTAGTAGAAGTGCCTAGAGAACACTTATCTATAGTATATAGAGGAAAAGAAATAAACTAAGTATTGGCTAAAGTTAGACTAAGTATAGGTAGGATCTAGTAGCTAACAGTTAGGAAAAGGGGAGGTGTATAAAACTAGAGGGAACTAGTATTAGAGCCTTAAACCCTTAAAGAAATTTAAGGATAATACCTAAATTTAAGAGCTAAGTGGCAAGATCAGCAGTTTAAAGTATTAGTAGATAGTAGAGTAACTAGGAACCACATATTACCAAAGGCAGTAAAAAGGATAGGGTTACTATATAGATAAAAGGAACACCTATATCCATTTATAATGATTTTAGGAGACCAGATAGCCTATAGAGGAGGTATTATTAATCTTAAAATAGGACCTATTTAGATAACTATTAAAGGGAGACTAGTTAGAATGTCTTTTAATATCCTACCATTGGGACAGGATAAGGCGATACTAGAAATACCTTAATTATAGAAGTACAATCTAAAGATCAATTAGGTTATAGGTTAAGTTAATATTAAGGATATATAATAGTATAAAGTGCGATAGTAAACTAAGTTAGTATAGTACTAAGTTGGAGCAATATATAAAGAGACTAAGCGAGGCTTAAGTTATGTACCAAAGAAATACTATAAGTATAGTAAAAAGTTATAGTTACTAGAAAGTGAAAAGCTATTAAAGTATGCAGCATAGGACCACGAAATAGAATTAAAAGAGGGAATAAGTCTAAAGTTCTTTCCAATTTATAAGCTTACTAAAACGGAGTTAGTAGCGCTTAAGGAGTTTATCTAGGAGAACTTATATAAGGGATATATTAGACCGTTATAGTTATTAATAGGATATCCAGTACTGTTTATTCTAAAAAAAAATGGAAAACTTAGGATGTGTATAGACTATAGATAGTTAAACAGTATTACTAGGAAGGATAAGTATCCTTTACCCTTAATTAGTAAAATCTAAGACAGGATAGGCAATATAAAGATCTTTATAAAGATAGATCTAAGATAGGTATACCATTAGATTAGGATTAAAGAAGGCAACAAATAAAAGGCAGCCTTTAGGTCAAAGGAAGGACTATATAAGCCATTAGTTATGCAATTTGGGCTTATAAATATACTAGCAACGTTCCAGAAGCAAATTAATAGTGTATTAGAAGAATACCTAGATAAATTTATTATAGCATACCTTAACGATATTATTATCTACTTAGAGAGTAAGGAAGAACATAGAGAACATGCTAAATAGGTCTTAAAGAGACTATAAGAAGAATAGATGCTAGTAGCAATTAAGAAATGCAAGTTCTTTACCCAGAAAACCGATTTTGTTAGATTTATTATTAAATTAGGCCAACTTAGTATAGATCTAAAGAAGATTAAGGCTATAGTAAATTAGCAAGAACTAGAGAATATTATATAGTTAAAATCGTTCCTAGGGTTTTGCAATTATTGTAAAAGGTTTATAGCACAATAGTTATAGAATATTAAGCCATTTACAAGGTTAACAAAGAAAGAAGAACTATAGGCATAGGGAAAGAAATAATAAGAACTATTTAAGAGAATTAAAGAGTTATTTACCTAGGAGCTAGTTCTTAAGATCTATTAACCAGGTCTAAAGACGGTTATAGAAACAGATGTATTAGACTTTACACTAGGAGCGTGCTTTATATAGAAATATTAAAATAGATAGCACCCAGTAGCGTACTATAGTTGAAAGATAATACCACTAGAGTTAAACTATGATATCTACAATAAGGAGTTATTAGGTATAGTTACAGCACTTAAGAAATAGAGAGCATTCTTATAAGGCATAGAGAAACTATTTATAGTTAAGACAGACTATAAAAACCTTATAGGATTTCTAATAACAAAGGAACTCAACTAAAAATAGGTTAAATGGGCGGAAATGCTTATAGAATACCATTTCAAAATTTAGTATACTAAGGGTATAGACAATGCACAAGCAGACGCTCTAAGTAGAAAGGCTAAACTATAAAGTAATAAAAAGCTATTGGGAGCTTTATTATAAAAGGATTAAGACGGATTAATTAGGTATAATTATCTAAAGATTACAGCAACTAAGGAAAGTTAGATCCATAAATCACTAAAAAGTAATTAAATACAGAAGATCCAAGAAGCACAGGCAGAGGATTTAGACTTAGAGCAATATAAAAATAGAGAAGTAATATATATACCTAAGTCTATCGCAGAAGAATTTATTAAGGAATTCTATAAGGGAATAATATAAGAACATAATAGAGCTATAGGCTTAGTATTAAGACTTTAAAAGGAGTATATTATTTAAGGAATTTAGGGACTAGCAAGACAAGTTATAAAGAAATATCTAGATTGCTAAAGGAATAAACCGATAAGGTATAAGCTGTATAGAGGGCTATAACCTATTGAGATACCAGGAAGACCATAGGAGGTTATATTATAGGACTTTATTATTAAGTTACCAAAGTTAAGAGATCCTATTATAGGACAAGATTATAACGCGATTTTAGTAATAGTAGATAAGCTAATAAAGTAGGGATACTTCATAGTATACACTAAAGAGATATTAGTAGAAGATATTGCTAGAATCTATATAAAAGAAGTATTTATAAGACACAAAGCACCAGATAAAATTATATTAGATAGAGATCCAAGATTTATAGTAGTATTTTAGGAAGTATTTCTGGCAGAACAAGGAGTTCGCGTAGCAATATCTACAGTATATTATCCGCAGATAAACGGATAAACGGAAAGACTAAACTAGACACTAGAATAGTATCTAAGGCATTATATTAATCACGTATAGAATAATTAGGTATCGTTATTACCAGTTATATAGTTTGCATACAATACAACACCATAAGAAGGAATAGGGATATTACCATTTAAGGCGAATTACGGATATAAGCCAAGGACATTATTATCACTATATTAAGCAAAAAAGACAAGTAGCACAGCTAAACAAAAAATAGAGACGTTAATAAATCTTTATACAGACTTTAAAGAAATAGCTAAACTAGTACAAGAATAAATAAAAAGGTACTATAATGCTAAGAGATCTAAGGGACCAGATCTTAAGGAGGGAGATAAAGTATAGCTACTACACAAAAATTTTAAAAGTTAATGACTAAGCAAGAAATTGGACCATATTAGACTAGGACCTTTTAAAGTTAAGTAAAGAATTTTATTAGTTATATATAAGTTAAACCTACTAGCCAAAATAAAAATCTACCCTATACAGCATATCGCAATACTAGAGCCAGTATATGGGAATATTAAGCCACCAGTCTACAAGGCAGACATATATAGAGGATAGGAAGAAGACAAATAGCAAGTTTTAAAGATTATTAGTTATAAGGATGTAGACGATAAAACATAGTATAAAGTAAAGTGGATAGGCTATAGTGAGACTACCTAGAAACCACTAAGCAATTTAAGGAACACTATAGGAAAGGTATAGGAGTATTAGAAGAGAGTAGGTTAGGCAACATTAACAAAGAAGGATCGCTAAAAAATAAGTTACCTAAGGGGGACCTAAGAAGAGCAATTGCCGAGCTACTTAGAGTTATTTCCCTTACAGGAGGAGAGCCAGTTCTTTTATCACCCAGCTTAGACAAACCCTATTAAATAAGTTTCTACTCCTTAGAACAAACCTTCTTACGCACCTTCTTAAGACAAAGAAGACGTGTAGAGGTAGATAAGTACGCCTCGTAGGCAGCATAAGTACGTTAAAGCTCAGTAAGGGAGGCCGAGAGCTCGTTATCAAGCTTCGTAGTGGTAGATTAAACACAAGACCCTACAACAAGTTACTTAGGGAACTCGAAGACTGTTAAGAGTTATAGGACGCGCACACTTAGCATTAAAAACAGAGCGAACATCGCAGGAGGATTGAACGTTTGCTTTAGTGCACTCTAAGCAGAAAAAGGGTTGTTAAGATAAAGGACTTACCAGCGCAATATAAACCAACCCCTCTTTTACACAACGAGAATATGGAGACGGCATTATCTTACCCAGTGACAGTATAGAGGAAACCGTACGCGCGCAACAAAGGGTTGAAGAAGAAGAAGAAGCTTTAAGTATAGTAAATACAGATATTAACCAAATTAGTTAAACGGACATTACACCTCTAGTAGACGACTTGGAGATGCTAGGAATCTTTAAGGATAAAGATAAAAAGGAGGGAGATAGTGTTACGGACGCTTTAAGTACAATATTATAACTACTTAGGGAAGAGTTATAGAAAGCTAGTTGGTTAATACAGGTATGGTCTAGGATGGATCTAGTGGAACCATATAACAAGGAATAGTAGCCGAGGTTATATAATATAATTTGTATAATCTATATAATCTATATAATCTGTATAGAGTAGACAGAGCACACGTACCTTACAGAGCGAAGGGATTTCTTAGGCGTATAGTTGTATATTTAAAGGACTATAGTCCCTACCCAGATAGTTCTCTCTTCGTAGTAAATCTTAGAATACAATTAGAGTTAATCTGTTAGGCAACCACTCCACCAGTTATTATTATATTGTTATTTTGTTCTTACCTATATACCTAGCCTAATAATAGAACCCACCGTAGTTCCTACTACAAGGTTCCGTTACATAGGAGTATTAAAAGAAAGTAGGTTAGGCAGTATTAATAAAGAAGGATTACTAAAAAATAAGTTATCTAAGGGGGACCTAAGAGGAGCAATTGCCGAGCTACTTAGAGTTATTTCCCTTATAGAAGGAGAGCCAGTCCTTTTATTATCTAGCTTGGATAGACCCTATTAAACAAGTTTCTACTCCTTAGAACAAACCTTCTCGCGTATATATTTAAGACGTTAGAGACGAGCGTAAGCCAGACATTAAGCTTTAAGGATATATGCAGACTCTTTAGAGATATATTAAACCTTAAATAGTATAGAAGCTAGTTTACCGTTAAGCTTCTTAGCGGCAGATTAAATATAAGACCCTATAATAGGTTACTTAGGGAATAAGAAGACTATTAAGAGTTATAGGACGTATATATTTAGCGTTAAAGATAAAGCAAACGTCATAGGACGATTAAACGTTTGCTTTAGTGCACTCTAAATAAAAGAAAGGTTATTGAGATAAAGGGCTTGCTAATATAATATAGACCAGCCCCTCTTTTACATAACGGGAATATAGAGACGGCATTATCTCACCTAGAAATAAAATTGTAGCAATAGTACAAAACTAGCAAGCTATAAAAGAAGAAAAAGAAGCTTTAGGTATAATAAGTAAGGATATTAACCAGACTAATTAAACGGACATTATACCTCTAGTAGACGACTTAGAGATATTAGGAATCTTTAAGAACAAAAATAAAAAGGAGGGAGATAGTGTTATAGACAGCTTAAGTATAATATTATAACTACTTAGAGAAGAGTTAGAGGAAGCTAGTTAGTTAATATAGGTATAGTCCAGAATAGAACTGGTAGAACTATATAACAAGAAATAGTAGCTAAGGTTATATAGTATAATCTATATAATCTATATAATCTATGTAATCTATAATAGAGTAGATAGAGTATACATACCTTATAGAGCAAAGGAATTTCTTAGGAGTATAGTTGTGTATTTAAAGGACCATAGTCCCTACCTAGATAGTTCTCTCTTTGTAATAAATCTTAGAATATAATTAGAGTTAATCTGTTAGGCAACTACTCTACTAGTTATTGTTATGTTGTTATACTATTCTTACCTATATATATAGCCTAATAATAGGACCCACCGTAGTTCTTGCTACAAGGTTCCGTTACACTATACTATTACAAGGTTTGCAAGTTTTATTTAGTAAGAGATCTAAAAGAGGCTTCCTATATCCTTTATATTATACTTAAGTCATCCTGCCGGCCTTAATATAAGTGGAGTAGAACATCTAATTGCGCTATATAAAGAACTTTATAAGCTTATAATCTTCTACTAGATAGTATAAAATATTGCTTATAGAGTATTATATTGGCTTCTCCTAAATATATACCCACGAGCGAGTTAATTGCTTAAAGAGAGCCTGCCGAAGATCCTGTGTAGAATCGTCCCTTAGCCAAGACTCTGTATGCTTAAAGTAGCAATTGAGTTACTAAAATCTCACAGGGCTTATATAGTTTTTAACTATATAGGCCGCGCTAACTAGCTCTAATTCCCTAGTAATTATTAATAACGGGTTCTATAGTAACCTATATAAATTAGGATACTAAAGTAGGCGTATAATTCTTACCTATTTGTTGGTTTCTACAGGTGTATATATTTAGTTTCCTCTATAGGATAAAGCTCTATATGCTTATTTATCTATTCCGCAAGCTTATCTACTATTATATTAGTAAAGAATAGCCTAAATATAGCTAAGGGATTCGTGTGGATTAGGATTGGGAGGAAGATTTAGGGTGCCATGGTTGTTAATATATAGAGGCTTAAAGTAGGGCAACGGTTATAGCTGCCCTAGGGTAAGGGGGTTCTTTCGCCTTCCAAGCAGGTAAAACTAAATATTAAGTTAGTGGAATAAAGTCTATATTATTAGAAGTATAATTGGTAGGCATAATTAATTGATTTGTATTAATTGAATCTATATAGAGCACATTGCATAGTTCTAATTCGTAGGACACCACCAGGGGAAGGGATAAGAATTAGATATAAGCTTCCGAAAATATTCATAATTAAACCATAGAGCTCGTTTCATTTTGGAAGTGTTATGGGACCGTTCATGAAGGCATGACACCAACGCCCCGCTACACGCCTTGCATTTCTCTTTACCAACCTAATCATCATGCGAAGCCCAAATTCCTATTCACGCTGGTTATAGCCTGGATTAACTCGTCTATCATGTCGCCTATTAAATTTTCGCCTAGATGGTTTCCTGATAGAGGCAGAAGACAGCTGTGGGATATAACCCTTGGGAGGTTACACAGATTTTACAAACTGATACCGGGAATATGAATACATCGACCCACCCATGTGGTTCAGGACTAGACATGTCTGAGTCCTCACTCAAAGCGAAAATCACCTTCGACAAACGGCCATGGGGTGGGATACGAGTCAGAAGAAGAAAACAAAAATGAATTTTGCATCAGTCATAGAGACTAGGGTATGAACGGCTACCGCCGTAACCACCAAGGAGCATATCACTCCATAAACGTATCCTGGGTAGTTTTCCACCTCCCAAACGTCCTCCAGATGCCTGCTAATGCCTCAATCATACACAGAAACTCCTTCAAGAATGCTAGGTCAGCCGTAATACCTCTCATTTTCCGTTTGAAAGTATCCATTCGTCGTGCAGCCTCTTCTGCTTCTCCCACTCTTTTCTCAGCTTCTTCATCTTGTTCTTAGGAATTTCCTCGCCTTTCACATCACGAATTGGTAACCCTTCGTCATCCCAGCCGCTATACTCCTGCGTTCTAAACATGTCCAAAGGACTTAGTTTTGCCAGCTCTGCTTTCTTCGCTGCCTTTTCGGTTTCTTCTTTCTCGCGCTTCTCTTTCGCTTCACGCTTCTGCTGCTCGCGCTCTTCTTTCTGCTGCCGGGCAGCACGGAGCTCGCTGTCAACTGGCCGCACCATTGCAGGCAGGCCCTCGCGATCCTCAAGATAGATGCCTAAGTCCCACAAATGCACATCGCGGAGTTGATCGCAAAGTGCGAGAAAATCTTTTGCGGGAGCTTTCTTCTCTGCTAGAGCCTTGATTTCTTCCTGGAACTTTGAGAGAACTTCGGCATATGGCGCTGCGGCTGCGTCTTGCTGTGGGGTGCTCACGTCTTTAGATGTAATGGCGGCAAGAGTTTCATCAGATAGGTTCCCAGCAATGGCATGTTGCTGCACTTCGTCTCGTTCTTTCGAAACCTGGAAAACAAAAGGTTTAGAAGCCTCGGGGATTTCGATACCCGACCATCCTATTGTGGTATCATTTGAATCTGCAGACCCGTCCAGGCCAAAAACCCTCACAATTTTAGTCAGCCAACGTGCCACGTCCAGTACAGTTTCATCTGTGAGAGCTGTTCTGTCAGCTAAGTTGTACTCTGTTATTAGGCTAGATATTGTGCGCATCGCAGCAGGGGTATCAAAAGAGTCACAGAGAGCGTCATGGACTTTCGCCTGAGCATTTGCCAAAGATTCGCGAAGGGTTGAGTCTTGAGCAGTGGAGGAGTTATTTGAAGGTTGGCGTTCGAGATCTTGAGCTTTCAGGAAGAGGTTATTCATGTAGCCTTCAAACGATGCTCCCTGCTTTCTGAGCTCATCTGTGATCTCGACACCGTCTTTCCACCCTCCTAAAAGGAAGATGATGCGTAAACTTCGAGAAGTCCAGTCGCCTCTCCTCAACGCCTCTCGAATTGTGGTGAAATTCTTCAGTGACTTCGACATTTTTGACCCTGATATACTCAGATGCCCAATATGGAGGAAATACGAGACCCATCGATAGCCCTCATGATTACCATCGCATCCCGACCAGTAAGCTATTAAAGTTAGCTCTGCGATTACTGCTTACAATATACTCTTTTCCTTACCTTCGCTCTGTGCAAGTTCGTTATCATGATGCGGGAAGCAAAGATCAATACCTCCCGAGTGAATGTCGATTGTCTTTCCAAGCACATCACTAGCCATTGTTGAACATTCTATGTGCCAACGGGCCGACCAGGGCCCCATGGGGATGGCCAGCTTGGCTCGCCGGGCTTTGAGGCTTTCCAGAGAGCGAAATCACCGTCTCCTCTTTTCTCTGTAGTTTTTTTGGTCAAAGCGCCTTCGCCATCTGCTTGCAAGTCTTTGTCGTTCCGATTCCACGGTTCCAGCCTCGCATAGTGATTTCCGTGGTTCTCAAAAGTCGAGACGTCGAAGTAGACAGAGCCATCAGACGTAACATATGCAAATCCATTTGCCTCTATTTTTTTTACGAACTCTACAATTTGCGGACCGTACTCGGTGACCCGTGTGAGGACGTCGGGATCTAAGCAATTCAGCGCTCGAACGTCCTCGAAGAACCGTTTCTCAAATTTGGAAGTGAGTTTAGTGAAGATGCTATAGTCGCTAGTATCGATGGATGAACCATAGAGGGAGTCAAGGTATGGTAACAGAACGTCTTCTGTCTGGGTATAGAACTCTACAATGTCCACTGACCCCTTGTCGTTTTGGACCAGATTCAATGCGGCTGCTGCCGAAGATGCGGTTTTCAGGTGCATCTTGATCTTTGCATCTTTATCTCCAGCAGGAATCCCATTGCCAGCCAGTGACTTGCCATCCAGAACAGCTTGATATACCTTTTTTACTTCCATATCGTATGCTTCGGGTTTGAGGTTGGGAGGAAGGAAAAATAAGTTTTTTCGAACGTAGGCGTCAAATGCTTCTGTCGCGGTTGAGACTACAGTATCGTCGAGATTTGGGTGCTTGCTAGTAAACTCAGAAAGAAGATGTTGCTGTCTGCCACGCAATATAATCTTGTCATCCACATCGGTTGTCTGTTCTCAGAATGTTATTCATCTTCCTCTTCATCCCGGATTGTTTAGAGCACTTCTTCTATACATTCATGACAAACTTGAGATTAAAGCCAAAATAGTCCTTCATGATTCTTCGAATAATATCCGTTGAAACTTCCAAGGTGGGCGTCATCGTAAACCGTCGGACCGCAGGCATACCAGGTAACGTTCTTTCCTTCAGAATCAAAGGGTACAAAGTCCTATAGTTCTGTAAGTCAGCATTTAATCCTAATAATCGAGACTGTACCTGAGGCAGAAATAAAAAAGGGAATAGACAAACAGTTTTGCTTCGCGTGAGAGAGTTCCAAATTTTTAGAGGGGAAGGGACGCTGAGCTCTTTAGAGGTATCCAGGGTGGTTGTTTCCGTGAAGTTGTAGCCATTGCGCGGGCAGATCTATAAACTTTGAATGAAGGAGAAGCTGAAGACAAAAAGAAGCGTGAAGTGTTCCAGCAAGCGCGCAGGCAAGACACCATCAGCGAGGGAGGAGAGAAAGGAGGGTAATACAACACTGATGGTGGGGATGAGTCAAAGGGCTGAACAATACACCGTGCCTCCGAAAGAGCTGTGCGCCAAGATTTCGGACTATCCTGCCCCAGCTTCTATCAAGGAAGAGTCTCTATAGCACTATCAGCACCCTTTTTTCTGTCGTTCCTCTATTACTTGATAAGGCAGAAATCGGCCCTCTACTCTATTCTCAATGGCTCCCTCCCCATTCCTAGACCCAGGGCCCACCTCCTCCCCCAACACCCTCGCCCTCCTCCACCTAAAACGTGACCTGCTCATACCCACCATTCTCTCTGAATCCTCCATACACTCCGACACAGACTACGCTGAAGGCAAAGTAACCAATACGCGTTTTGGCTCCTTCCCGCATAGCACTTTGCTCAACCAACCCTGGGGTACACAAATTCTCGCCTCGAACGTCGACACCGGATCGCGGGCCAGCAAAGGCAAGAAAAGGAAAAGAGAGGGTGGAGAGACGCCCAGAGAAGTAGAGGAGGATGGCGAGGAATTCAAAGGAGGAAGAAACCAGGCTGCAACCACTGCGAGCAGCGGATTCGTGCATTTACTCCCGCCAACTCCAGAGGCCTGGACGCTTTCTCTGCCACACCGGACGCAAGTGGTTTACACACCGGATTACAGCTATATACTTCAGAGGTTGCGCGCCAGACCGGGCGACCGTATTATTGAAGCTGGTGCGGGAAGCGGCTCGTTCACACACGCAGCTGCGCGAGCTGTATTTAACGGATACCCTGACGCTGACACCGAGAGCGACACCGCACAAAACAGCGCCGTGACCAAATCCAAAAAGAAACGCAAATACGGTGGGGTCTACAGCTTCGAATTCCATGCTCCTCGCGCCGAACAGCTACAAGCCGAAATCTCCGAGCACGACCTAAGCCCCATCGTACGCATCACTAACCGTGACGTCTACCAAGATGGTTTCTGCCTGCCAGCATTGCCAGATGCGCCCGCCGAACCTGAAGCGGACTGCGTGTTTCTTGACCTCCCGGCCCCCTGGCTCGCTCTCAAGCATCTCACGCGTACACCGTTATCCGCATCAGCCCTCCGCTGCGTGGACTCCAGCTCTTCCCCTTCCACTCCCAACCCGCTACAGGCGCAGGCTGCAACTAAAACCACTTCCTTTCGCAGCCCCTTAAATCCTTCTACGCCGACCCGCATCTGCACCTTCTCCCCTTGCATCGAGCAAGTCCAGCGCACCGTCAGCACCCTCCGCCAACTGGGCTGGGTAGATATCAGCATGGTTGAAATCCTGCATCGGCGCCTCGATGTGCGGCGCGAACGGGTTGGGCTGCAGGAAGAAGGGTTGCGAGGCGCCAATGCGAGCGCCGCCACAGTGGGTGAGGCGGTACAGCGGCTTAGAGAGGTTGAAGGGAGATTTAGGACGTTTCACGAGCTACAGAAAGAGGATGCATCATCCGCACACGGAAATGGAAAAGATGGTGTTGACGAGGCTGCCGATGGTGCCGAAGCCACTAAGAAGAACAGCAAGGGGAAGGGGAAGGGGAAGGGGAAAGGGAAAGGGAAGTCAAGCGTTAAGCCAGAAACCGACACAGCGCATCTGTCACGACAGCAGCGCCTTGAGAACCTAAAATCAGCCGCTTCGGAACGCGGCTTGTTCAAAGAAGGTAGATTACTACATCGAACGGAACCAGAGCTGAAGACGCATACGTCATATTTAGTCTTTGCTATCTTACCTCGAGTGTGGACGAAAGAGGATGAGGAAAATTGTCGCAAAAAATGGGAACAGGATAAAAAGTAAGAGACAGTAGGGAAAAATGTAGGAATCTAGCCCATAGATCTTCGCTCTCCCAAAATATGCTTGAAGCTCTGAACTCTGAGTCCTATATTAATGACCCGTCACACTCAAATATGCAAGAGAAGTCTGATATTTGATTACGCCGCAATACTTTTGTTCGTTATAATCATCATACTTCGCCACATATCGTTCAAACCCTGCTATCCCCAAACCGCATCCTTAGCCCGATGGCTCCCACTTTTGAGTGGCGGCGTCGAAATCTGGTAGCTCCAAGTCTCCTCCCCGTCGATGAATAGGCGATAGTTGAGATGGCTCTGTTCACTTGAAGCTGGCGACGTGAGCTCAAGAGCGCCGAATTTGGAGTTGCCGTCAGGGATATACCTATAGAAAACTGTTTGTTAATGTCTGCCATGTTCACAATAAAAACAGAACGTACTTAATGCAGACATCGCCATCGTCGGTTTCCTTATAAGTTCGTACTGGAAGATAGAACATGCTCAATGGGCTCGTGCTAAATTCATGTACTACCGCACTGCTGGGCCATCGAGAATCCTTTGGCGGTGGGAAGCTAGTCGCAGCGAATTCATGTCGGTCGCCGCTGAGGACGACTATGCCGACTCCACCTTCTGCACCGACATCCCACATTGCCTCGAGGATCTTCTGGCGCTCGGGAAGATACCCCGCCCAAGAATCTTCAAAGCCAAACTGCCAGTTCTTAGTAAATGGAATACTAGAGACTACAATTTTCCAGCGCACTCCATGTGGAACAGGTTTCTTGATCCAAGCGAGGAGGTCATGAAGCTGGGTTTCGCCGAGCATGGTCTTTGAGCTATCAGTCGCGTTTGAAGTTTCTGGAGATCGATAACGGCGAGTATCCATTAAAAAGAACCGAGCCGGGCCTTGCGTGAAACTGAAATAAGTTTCGCCCTCGCGTATTGCAGGTGGATTGACTGAAACATGGTAGTGCTGGAAGGGATCGTAAGCTGCCTTGAAGACTCCAGTTGTGTTCTTGTCCCAATCATTAGCAATTTCGTGGTCGTCAATAACATGGATCCAAGGGAGGTTCCACGAAACGGATGGCCAGTCTGGTGAGGCATAGATTTGACGATACTCGCGACGGTATGTCTCAACATCTTTACCCAACTGACGCGGCACATCAACATAGACGAAGTCACCCAGAAAGAGCATAAAATACGGATGGAGTCGGGGAATCCAAGCCGCAAGGTGTTTGAAGCTGGGGATATGCAGAGGGTGTTGCCATGGTGTGTATGGCACCCTAGGCTTAATGCAGCTTGAGTGGAGAAACGTATATTTATTATCGTTACGAGGAGAAATCTCACCAACTCGAGGAGCTGTGATGAAATAACCAGTTCGGTTTTGTGTAGAAGTCTCAACCTTGTACTGGTAGGACGTATCTGGCGTAAGGTGGTTAAGGGTTATTGTGGTGGTGAAGTCAGTGTCATCCGAAAGCCAGACGTGAGGCGTATTAGCAGTTGCAGATTGAGATGACCACTTTTCTATGTCGATCGGGCGATACAAAACCTTCACACCATCTGGGCCAAGCTCGCGGACCAGGATTTTCGCGCTCCTGTCAGAAACATATCCTACCCGGGCAAAAGATAAATCATGGCAAGGGTACAAGATGGGTGCCCGAAAGGTCAAATCCAATGCCATAGCGACCAACGCCATGTTGACGCCGAACGTTATCCAGCTCCATAATGCTGATGTGGGGCTTGGTAGGCCCGTTAGGAGTGTTCTCAGTATCTTAGGCTCCTTCTCTTCGTATATGATGGTCTCCTGCACATCAAGCTCTTCTAAGGGCCCATCCTCAGCACCTTCCAAAAGGTCGATGTCTTCTGAAGAGGTATCCCCTTGGGCAACTATCTCTTTTGCGATTACATCAATTTCGTCAGACAGAACCTCATAGGGAGAGGTATCTTTAAAGCTGATAAGGAAGGATGGAACGTAGGCGCAGACCAAGGCGGTTGCAAGCGGCGGGACGATCTATGGAGTGCTGGTTATTTTACGACTTGGGATAGAATATTGACTCGAGACTGACACTTGTCGGTATCTGCATGCGTGGTTTCCGTCAGAGTTACACACGAATTTTAAGAGTGCCAGCGACAAGCATACCCATCGAAGATAAATATAGATGCTGAGCCTGAGGGCCAGCGAGCTGACGAGGGTGATGATGTCTGAAGCAGATGCCATTGAAGGTCTCAGGGCATTATTTGAGGAGGGGAGGAGAGCTGTGCTATTTCGGAGCTGTTCTGGCATAGCTTCACATGCAGCCGGAGAATCCGATGACGAAACCGATGCAAAAGCTGAAAGCTGTCGCTGTGGCCCGTGCCATGGCCCGTGCTGAGGCTAGTTCGACGTTTTATGACTTAAACATTATCTCATAAATCAGACCTCGGGGGACGCACTACGCGCACAGGCGGGCATACTAAATCTCCCCGAGAGTCTGAGAGCTCAAGGCCTCGTTTTGGTGGTAACGGAGCGTTAAAATACACCGAAAATCACCTTTTTCACTGCCGTATCTCGACCCTTCTACAACGTCCAGCTACTATAAAAATACCATGAGGTGGAAGTCCTTTAGCTTCTCTATTTATTTGCATTAAATAACGACGTTGTAGCTATATTATATAAGATATTAGATATGGGCAGTTGGTTGCATTTTACCCAAAACTCGTCGGTCTAGTTTTGTTGCAATTTTGTCGCGATTTTGCCTTACTGCTATACCTTATGTATTTCCTAATATAACAACGCGTGGCGGAGCAAAAGTTGATTTACAACGTCTGTTACCGGAACCGCAAAATACGAGAGTGTCTTAACGTAAGGACAGCGAGGCGAATCGTACCACCGGAAAGTAATGCTCGCGGCCATGACGCCATCCATTCTATCTTCCGTCTCGCGACACTCCCTTAACGTACGTAGCCAGGCAATACTTTGTATAGAGCATAAAGGAAACGTCGACATTGCGCCCGCGGGTAAAGACGATGGCGATAGCGGATCCTCGAGCTCGAGCATGAGCACGAGCACTGTTAGGGAGCTAGCCCCTTTATCCTAAACACCGCCGCCACAAGTCAACACACCAATGACGAGTCCGATGGTGTTCCCCGAAAATTCGATGTTATATAGTGGAACTGCCACACCGATAAGGAAGAGGCATAGTTCAAGAGGGAGTTCTGTTTCTTCATCACGGGGAGGCAGTTTTCTGCATATGGCATCGCATGGAAGTAGAGGCCAGGAGTTTGGCGAGGTACAAAGGGAACCGTTATGCTTACGAAAAGGCGAGGCTGTTAGCCATTCATTTGATATAGAGAATGCGTTGCTGCAAGTGCACGTCCCGGGTTTGCACATAAACTTGCAATATGATCCCTTTCCTGCCCAAGGCAGCCGGTTGGAGGGATGGATTCCACAGGCTCAATGGAGACCTCTACAAGCGGAGGTGGAGTATCTTTCCCCGTCTATACATTGTAGTGAAGATGGTCTGGCCTAGATTGTGGGCTTGGAGAAGGGTAGCTGGGTGGAGAAATCTGATCCGGAAGGAGTTCTCTTCTCCGCGGAGGGCCTACTGCTTAAGCAAAGGACCACCTTGCTGCAGCTTCGTGCCCGGTTGGTTTGATAATCCGCTGTGTCGCTTATGTAATATAAACAATGCTTTTGACTGGGTTCTACCACACTAGGTGCAGATGCGTACACTGCGAGCTTGAGTCTATTAACAACGGGGTATTTACTAAGTCGGCTCCAGTTAACCGGACGTTCGGCTAATATCAAGTCTGTTTAAGATGGCAAGGGTTTATAACGGGAGGGGGAAAAGGGTAAATATTTCAAACTAGAGAAGCCTTTAAAGAAATAAACAAGGTAAGTAATAACAGAGGATTCCCTAAACACCTACAACTATATCCCCCAAGTCTACGGCTTCCGCTTATGCTTCCATTCTTAAATCTAGCCTCCGCTTCTATTTATACTGAACCCATTTCTATCTGAAAAGCCTGACATCCTACTAATCGTTGGGCTGGTCGGTGAAGGTATTGGAACAAAGGTTCCAACGCTGTTAGATCCAGCCCTCCTATGTCTTCCTCCTGGTGGTGCCTTGATATTCGCGGCAAAACCAAACCCTCTTGGCCTCGATTTTTGCAACTCTATATGCGCCGCATTTATGTGCTCTTGGCCTTTCCAAAGTGCATGGGCCTTATAAAGCTCGGTATTGCCCTCGAGGACCCAAAACCCAGGAAACAGATCCAGCAGATCTTGTTGAGGTTCTTGTGGTGGCTGCCCGAACTCTTTATTGTAGCACCAGGTCCAGCCAGAAAGCGCTTGCTCGTCCACGCCAACAGCCTCTACTGTTTCCTGGACGTACTGGAATTCTGCCCACAAATCTGCAGCTTCATTTAAGATGCCGTCCAATTTCCCGGCGAAGGTGATACCGCCATCGCTAGTCATAAAGCGTAGCTTCTCTAGCAATGCGTCTTTTCCTCGGTGCGCGTTCTTTTGAACCTGATCACTAAATTCTTCTCGTGTGTACGCTGACAGCAGAAGGCCACGCATCATTAACGCTGCTCTGGAGTCGGCGAAAACCTGGTTTCCAAGAATATGGTCTATCGCGGTACTCTGGCTGTGAGAATTAGGTACGTGGCACGGTTGGAAAACGACGGAATTCAAATGATTCGCGAGTAGATGCATTGCAACAGCGACACGAACGAGTTTCGCAGGTTCTGAGTTCGAATAAGGCAAGGATAGCTTAAGTCCAGAAATGTGATTATCCCAATCATCAGGTTTCTATAAATGGAGTCAATTAGTACTTAGCATCAATCAATAGCCACGTAATGGGAATTTACCATAGAGTCCAAGACAATATTAATGTAAAAGTCATCGTGGATACTGCGATAGCATATTTTGTACAGCTTTTCGATTCTTGCTTTCCTATAATATACGTTAGTATGGCTAAGAGCAAACTTAACAAAGAATAGCCAGTAGCTCCACACTCACGTGGCTACAGTGTCCAATGTCCCGAATTGTTGAACGAACCCGTTCCAGTATTGCAGTTGCTCGCCATAATCTGCGAGCCGGTTGTTCAACGTGTCCATGTGCCAATTCGTCGCGGCTAGGTTCGCCTTAAAATGGGCTAGGTCGGACTGACAAGTTTTAAGCTCTTCGGTTGTCGCCCTCGTTGCCTCTTCATAACCTTTCTTCACCGCTTCAATATCTGCCTTTGCATTTTTTTGCAGAACTGCTTCTTTATCTTTCCACTCATCATATTTAGCTATGAAATCGTCCAGTTGTGACCCTTTTTCCGACTTCAATAATTTCAACTCTGCGTCTTTCGTTGCCAGTTCTTTATCCTTCTCTGCAAGTTTCGTCTTCAGCTCTATATTCTTCTCTTCAAGTTTGTTCTTCAAGTCATCGCGCTCTAGGACAATATTCTCATAGTCGGAGAACTCTGTCGTATGTTTGGTGAGCTGTCCAAAAAGGCCGGCTATTTCCTTCACGAGCCTGTTTACCTTTCCTCTCTCACGAGCAGGATCTTGATCAGTTGCTGGGTCTTTCCTTGCAGCAGTTGTAGATGTCCCACCACTGCTCTTAACGGACGTGGCACTGGCATTAGTTTGTTTCGACGACATTGTGAAAATAACTTCTTTTACTAATTGAATATGTTAACTACCTAAACGTATAGGTTATGGTGAGAAACGTGGTACGACGCCAAAGAACTTACTTGTCTCTCGAGGTAAGTGAATAGATAAAGTTAACGCTTTGGGGAAAACGATTTAGATCCACGCAGATTGGAAAAGGGAATATCATGGAAATAGCAACCTAAATCCACAGATCTCATCCGTTTGCCTTCAAGGTAACTGAAATGCTGATGGGCGCAGTTAATGTAGGGCAAGGTATGTAGCCCATGGAAGGAATCTGTTGGGTGCTCTCTCTACGAACTTAGTGAGGTGTTCGTGCATTTTGAAAGCCATTGGAGATGAATATGCACATTACACCAGCTCACTAAGTAAAATGTGGCAGATATTTACTGGTTAGAAGTTTCAGGCGAGCGTGTGTGACAATCAATTCTCGGTCCAACCTCGTGTGAATGGCTCTTGGAATGAACCAAAACTGTTGGCTAAGACTGACGAGGGAGGGGTGACTTTGCTGCAACTTGATTTCCCACTTCCGCGTAAAACTAGATGGGAGGAGAATATTCGAGGGAGAGTGATATGAGGAGTACCACTATGTGTGAAGACGAAAGCGTGGAAGTGAGCTGTTCTGCTCTGAGGAAGGAAGTAGAATGCTGAAGGCATGTTGTGGCGAAGGCAATAAAAGCCACACCTAGCATCGCTACAAAGCTACGTCACTGAGTCCTAGAGAACTCACACCAGCTTACAGTATCCTCTGTGATAGCAAAGCCATTTCTTTAAAATCATTTCAAGGTCACGTATGTTATAATTTGTGAGGTCATAATAAAGTCGCAGGATACTGTAGCCTCTGCTTAGCACGACCGTTATCCCTTAACACGCTGAGGCGCAACGCCAAGGCGGCTCGTGCATGAACACCGACAGCAACTCACCCAACGAGAGCCTTTGATTGGCTATATTCTTATCGATAACGTACACCACCCTGGCGCATCTGGTGAAAGTGCGTTTTTAGCGCTGCCGATCGTTCGGAGAACGCTGCATCGCGCTATCTCTTCTATGCAGCTAGATATATGCCGCCGCTTACTCAACACCAAGCTTCAAAACGCGCCCAAGTACGAGGCTTTGTCATATACCTGGAAACCTCAGCATGACCGGAGGATAATATATTTTGAAGAAACACCCGGGTATCACGCCAGTCAACTGTTAGTCACGGCGAATTGTGCATCTGCTCTGCACCGACTACGCTCTGAAGATATTTCGGGGACATTATGGATCGATGCAATATATATCAATCAAGCCGATATCCCAGAACGCAATCATCAACTGGGATTGATAGCACAAGTATGCAACCAAGCCCAGCAAGTGGTTATTTATGTTGGCCACGGAGGTAGCTTTACTGCTGAGGTGTCGGACTCCGAACGACTACGGACACCGAAGGTCGAACTAGGGTTATTTCCTTATGTATATTAGGGCTCTTAGAGCCACCTTGAATAAAAACAGATCACTCGTTTAATTCTATGTCTCTACCTATCAGCTAGCTTATGTTATTTGTCGTGATACCTGCCTGGCTGAAAGTTATGAGCCCGGTAACCTTCTAAGCACTAGGGAGATCTTAGTGACCAGACGAATACCACTAAGCCTCTTTAAGCATAGTTCGTTACGAAATATCGCGTTATTTACGCGTGAGCGCGTCTCTTTACGCAACCTCTCTTGAACCTTAAAACAAAAGCTACTATGGTAACCACGGACTCTACAAATTCTCTTTTGCTGACCTAAAAAGACTGGCCTTTATGGTTTTAATTTATCCGCTAAGAAGCAAGTTTTGTGAAGATCTGGGACTATGTTGACCCAGATAAGACGGAAGATGAAATTAAGGAAAACACTAAGCCAGATATACCTTCGATAGCAGCAGCTCCTACAGCAGCTCTAGTAGCAACTCCAGCGTCTACTAGAATAGCTATACCTAGGTTATTAAGGGGTCGTTTGGTTGCAATCTAGAGGCCTTAGATTTAGTTTAGAACAGAGTTAATCTAGAGCTCTAATCTAATTCTAAGGCAACTATTTGGTTGAATTCCAGTTTAACTTAACTTTAGCTATAGATTTTTAATATTTCTCTAACCACCTAAAAAACGCGCTAAAACTAGGCGCATTTTACTATATATAGAATCTAAACTGAGGTTTTGGCGTTAGTTTAAATAAGGAGCTTAAAGCTCCTTAGTTAAACTCTAGATTAATCTAAAGGCTTTAGATTATACATATCCGTGCAACCCATAGAGCCACAGATACGTGTTAAATTAGGAAGGAACGCGTTCTTTCTACTAGACTTTTAGTTTAGATTTAAAAGCGTTAGATTGCAACTAAACGACCCCTAAGTTAGTAAGGACAACAAACTTAGGGGTTGTTTGGTTGCAATCTAACGCTTTTAAATCTGAACTAAAAGTCCGGCAGAAAGAACGCGTTCCTTCCCGATTTGACACGCGTCTATAGCTCTATAGGTTGCACGGACGTATGCAATTTAAAGCCTTTAGATTAATCTGGAGTTTAACTAAGAAGCTTTAAGTCCCTTATTTAAACTAACGCTAAGACCTTAGTTTAGATTCTATATATAGTAAAATACGCCTAGTTTTAGCGCATTTTTTAGGCGGTTAGAGAAACATTAAAAATCTATGGCTAAAGTTAAGTTAAACTGGAATTTAACCAAATAGTTGCCTTAGAATTAGATTGGAGCTCTAAATTAACTCTATTCTAAACTGAATCTAAGGCCTCCAGATTGCAACCAAACGACCCCTTAGCAATCTATAGAGATATAGAGGATGCTCTTTAAGCTCTATAAGCTTTAATAATAAGACTACCTAAGGGGGTGTTCGGTTGCAGCTCTAGATTAAATCTAGAGGCTTTAGAACCGAGTTGATCTAAAGCCTCAATCTGATCTGGAGCTCCTCTAAATCGGCAACCACGTCAAATTCGCACGCTTTACCGTATATAGTAGTTAAACTTAAGCTCTTGGCGTTAGATTAATCTAGAGCTTTTTTTTATAGGTTAATTGTTAAGTCGAATCTGGAGCTCTACTCGTGCGCCCGTCCAATTGCCTACCATGCCCCTATTACTACCACCCCTACCAACGACGGTATTACTGTAGCAACTGTAGGCCCTATACAATGTCCTCTTCTTAATTCTTGCTTTTGCCATTTAGATCCAACTAGTTGGCGTTTATACTTAATACACTAATATATAGTAGGGGACGTTATAGACGACGTAATTGCTCTATAGCCACCTATAAAGGCTCTACAATTTAATAAGGATGCGGCTAGAAGTATTTAGGAAGTTGCTTAAATAGCTTTAAATTAACGGCGGCTTAAAGGATATAAAGCTTCTATTAGCAGCAGAGAAGTTATTAATATTCCTGCTAATATTTTCTAATAATTAGTTATACTAATTAGTTTATAAGGAAACGTAGCACGCCTTATTAACAGTTAAGGAGTAGGCAATACATACTTTAATATAGTCTTTTTGCCAGAGCTGATTTAGTATATAGAGCAGTATATATAGTTCTTCCTAGGCTTATTAAATTGTATAAGGAGCTCGTTAATCTGCCCAAAAATACTACGCTAGATAATATTATAGATAACCCAAAGCGATATCTATTCTTTGCCGATTATATTAGAGCGCTTAACAGTACGCATCTACTAATTGCTATTAAAGGCGGGTATAAGCGGCAAGCTCCCTAGCGTAGTAGGAAAGGTATATTAACGCAGAACGTTCTAGCTGCCGTTAATTTTAATATAAACTTTATATATATTCTAGCTAAATAGGAAGGCACCACCCATAACTATAGAGTTATTAATTTGGTAAAGAAGAAAGGCTTTAAAGCTCTATAAGGTTAATATTATCTTGCTAATGCTAGTTACTTAAATACCTCTATAACGTTAGTACTATACTAAGGCGTTTAATATTACCTTTATAAATAAGCTTAGGCAAATATAAAACCACAGAATGTAAAGGAGCTATTTAATCTACGTTATATAGGACTAAGAAATGTTATTAAGCGTACCTTTAGAGTCTTTAAGGCAGCAAGATAGAACTTCCCTCTAGCAATACAGATTCTTTTTGTTACGGACGCTTTAAGTACAATATTACAACTACTTAGGGAAGAGTCGCAGGAAGCTAGTTGGTTAATACAGGCATAGTCCAGGATAGATCCGGTGGAACCATATAATAAGGAATGGTAAGCGAGTCACATAATGTTATACGCGGTGTACAAAGTATACGTAGTGTATGGCTATGTATAATACGTATAACACGTACCTTACGTATAAGAGAGGATTTCTTAGGAGTATGGTTGTATATTTAAAGGACCTTAGTCCCTACCGTAGATAGTTCTCTCCTTATAGTAAATCTTAGAATATAATTAGAGTTAATCTATTAGGCAACTACTTCACCAGTTATTATTACGTTGTTAATTTATTCTTACCTATATACTTAGCTTAATAATAGAACCTACCGTAGTTCCTACTACAAGGTTCCGTTACACATTCACTACTAAGGTTATGGTATTAAACAAGATCGAACAATATACCACTAAAAGCAGCACCAGTCATAACGGCGTTGACGGCAGCCACAACCTCAGGGCCAGGTAATACCAGTATAGATAAGGGGGATTCTTAAGTAGTTACACAAGGTCAGTTATAGGAAATGGTTAATTACTTATAAGATAATAATAGGATACTCAAAGATCGCATTAATGGAATTAGAGTAGTAAAGATTAAGCTACCTTTAATTAAACAATTCTTAGGAGAGAAGTTAAAGCTTAAGGGATTTCTTATATAAATGCACTTTAAGGTAGTACAGGAAGGAGCAAAGTTAGCAACATCGTTAGATTAAGTAGCCTATACAGGATTGTTCCTAACAGGGAGGGCACTTAAGTGGTTTAAGCTATATCTTATAAAGATACAGGCTAATGGCATAATAACTACTAACCAGGACGTATGGTATATATTTACCAGTTAGAACGGGTTTGTGGAATAACTAACACAAATATTTAGAGACCTAGAAGCCATAACCACAGTAAAACAAAAGCTTTAGAACTTAGTACAACGCACTTTAGCAATTAAGTATACAACATAGTTTTAAACACTAGCTATATAGGTTAAGTGGAATAATAGGGCGCTTATAGCATAGTATAAATAAGGACTTAAGGCTAAAGTCTAGGACGCAATTATTCTAATAGAAGATGCGGATACTCTAAGGGAGTTAATAGATTAGTTAATAAAGATTAATAATAGAATCTATTAAAGGGAATAAGCTAAAAGAGGGCAAGATAGAGTTCTATAGTTATATAAGGCGTAGAGTACATAATAATAGACACAGAGCTAAAAACTATAGAATAGCGTAGAGCTAATAGACCTAAGCGGTACTAAAGAAACCTAAAAATGGGAAAAGAAACTATAGAAATCTAGAGGTTAAGGATTAAGTAATTAAAGAACCTAAGAGTAGAGGCCAAACCAAGGATCTTAGCAGTAGAAGACATTTAGGCGGACTCTATAATAAGAAAAATAGTTTAAAAATAGAGCTTATATAAATTATGGAAAATAAGGTCATTTCGCTAGAGACTATAAAGGTGGTTAGAGTAACTATGCGGTAAAGGAAACTAGGCTAGCAAACAGCACGTATATATAAAGGGATAATAGTGCACTGCAAGAAATAAAAGAGTATTCAATTAATAGTTTTGCGTATTATTATAACAATGCATGCCAAATTTATAAGGACGCTAAGTACGGCGCAAGCTATTAGCTATAGGAGCCATTATTATCTAAATTTAGAGGAACTAAAGAACTAGCTTATAAATTGGACATTAAAGACGATGAATTTAATAAAGGCGAAGCATTTACCAATAATAAGGTAATAAAGGCAGCTTACTAGAAGCATATAGACCTTAGAGAAGTTAAAACAGAAGTAGAGACTAAGACCATTACAGAACAAGATTTAATAACGGGTATTACAACACTATTAAATACAATTTCTATTGCTTTACAAGATAATAGGAGTAACGTTTAGAAGAAACTAAGTAAGTAGATAACTACTAGTGCTAGCTTATTACTCAATAAAGGTAAAAGGCCATAGGCTTAAGATTCTTAAGAAGAGATAAAAGAAGCTTAAGATTTTTAAGACGAGATAAGACATACCTAAAAACCCACAACAGACAAAAACCAATAGGAAAGGGTAGTAACTTAGTTTAGTAATAAACAAATAAGTACAGGACGCAAGTTTAAGAACTACAAGTTTAGAGAATAAGTAAGAATATTAGCAATTCTAGGTAAACGTAGTGTTTAGCCTAAAGATTAAACAGTTAATACTAGGATCAAAAAGCAAAACAACTATAAAGATCCAGCTGTAAGACGCAAAAAATAAGAAACTATAGATAAGTTCAGAACAAGAATTATTACATAGCAAGAGCAGAAGCTAGATAAGAGGTTAGCTATACTAGGTTATATAAGAAATAGAGCACCTATATAAAGAGTTACTAATAGGCTGAGTGCAGGGACACCTAGGGTAAAATAGTTAGATAAACTAGAACAAGAGAAGGATCTAAATATTCCAACTAGGTTTAAAAAAAGATATACTAAAGAATATTATAATATAGCGATAATAAGGTACTTTCTAACGGATAGACTATACACACTAAACCAGTTATACGGAAAGTGGTATAGGCAACGACATAGTGACAAATAGGAAGACTTTTATATATAGCTAGACAAAAAAGTTGTCTAAAACCAACCCATTACAGAGAAACGCATAAGTTATATTAAAGGAGCATTAATTATAACGTCAAGGAACCTAGAAGAGGGATTTAGGGACTAGAGAAGTAAGCAACAAATTTTAGTACCTGCAGCAAAGATACCAGTAGTTAGGTTAACTAGGTATAGGTTTAAACTTAAGAATAAAGACAAACTAAGAGTTAACCTAAAATATATAGCGTATTATACACTATTATAGATAGCTTGTATGGATAATATATGCAATATATATAAAGCACCTAAAGATAAAAACCGGAAGTACCTAGCAAGGATATATTAGGTACTAAAGGAAAAGCGGTTTAGGAATGCTAAGTATATACATAGTTAGCACCCAGTAGAAGTATAAGGTTAAGAAGACTTAATACTTTAACCAGGAAGATTCCTTACGGAAAAATACCTAGATAGATAACAGTAGTAGAAGTGCCTAGAGAACACTTATCTATAGTATATAGAGGAAAAGAAACGAACTAAGTATTAGCCTAAGTTAAACTAAGTATAGGCAGGATCTAGCAGCCAATAGTTAGGAAAAAAGGAGGCGCATAAAACTAGAGGGAACTAGTATTAGAGCCTTAAACCCTTAAAGGAATTTAAGGATAATACCTAAATTTAAGAGCTAAGTGGCAAGATTAGCAGTTTAAAGCGTTAGTAGATAGTGGAGCAACTAGGAACCATATATTACCAAAGGCAGTAAAAAAAATAGGGTTACTATACAGACAGAAGAAACACCTATATCCACTTATAACAATTTTAGGAGATTAGATAGCCTATAGAGAAGGCATTATTAATCTTAAAACAGGACCTATTTAGATAACTATTAAAGGGAGACCAGTTAGAATGTCTTTTAATATCCTACTATTAGGACAGGACGAGGCGATACTAGGAATGCCTTAGTTATAGAAGTACAATCTAAAGATTAATTAGGTTATAGGTCAGGTCAATATTAAAGATATATAATAGCGCAAAGTGCAATAGTAAACCAAGTTGGTATAGTACCAAGTTAGAGCAATATATAAAGAGACTAAGCGAGGCTTAAGTTATATACTAAAGAGATACCACAAGTATAGTAAAAAGTTATAGTTACTAGAAAGTGAAAAGCTGTTAGAGCATACAGCATAGGACTATAAGATAGAATTAGAAGAGGGAATAAGTCTAAAGTTCTTTCCAATTTACAAGCTTACTAAAATAGAGTTAGTAGCGCTTAAGGAGTTTATCCAAGAGAACTTACGAAAGGGATATATTAGACTATTATAGTTATTAGTAGGGTATCCAGTACTATTCATCCCAAAGAAAAACGGAAAACTTAGGATGTATATAGACTATAGATAGTTAAACAGCATTACTAGGAAGAATAGGTATCCTTTACCCTTAATTAGCAAAATCTAAGACAGGATAGGTAATGCAAAGATCTTTACAAAGATAGATCTAAGATAGGCGTACCATTAGATTAGAATTAAGGAAGGCGACAAATAGAAGGTAGCCTTTAGGTCAAAGAAAGGACTATATAAGCCATTAGTTATATAATTTAGGCTTATAAACGCACTAGCAACGTTCCAGAAGCGAATTAATAGTATATTAGGAGAATACCTAGATAAATTTATTATAGCATACCTCAACAACATTATTATCTACTTAGAGAGTAAGGAAGAGCACAAAGAACACGTTAAATAGGTCTTAAAGAGACTATAAGAAGAATAGATGCCAGTAGCAATTAAGAAATACGAGTTCTTTACCCAGAAGACCAATTTCGTTAAATTTATTATCAAACTAGGCCAACTTAGTATAGATCTAAAGAGGATTAAGGCTATAGTAAATTAGTAAGAACTAGAGAACGTTATACAGTTAAGATTGTTTCTAGGGTTTTGCAATTACTGTAGAAGGTTTATAGCGCAATAGTTATAGAATGTTAAGCTATTTACGCAGTTAACAAAGAAAGAAGAACCATGGGTATAGGGAAAGGAACAATAAGAACTATTTAAAAGAATTAAAGAGTTATTTACCTAGGAGCCAGTTCTTAAGATCTATTAACCAGGTCTAGAGACGGTTATAAAAACAAATACATTAGACTTTACACTAGGGGTATACTTTATATAGAAATATTAAGATAGATGGCACCCAGTAGCATACTATAGTTGAAAGATAACACTACTAGAGTTAAACTATAACATCTATAACAAGGAGTTATTAGGTATAGTTACAGCATTTAAGAAATAAAGAGCGTTTTTATAAGGCATAGAGAAACCATTTATAGTTAAGATAGACTATAAGAACCTTATAGGATTCCTAACAACAAAGAAACTTAACTAAAGACAGGTTAGATGGGCGGAAATACTTATAAAATACTATTTCGAAATTCAGTATACTAAGGGTATAGATAATGCACGAGCAGACGCTCTAAGCAGAAAGGCTAAACTATAAAGTAATAAAAAGCTATCAGGAGCTTTATTATAAAAGGATTAAGACGGATTAATTAGGTATAATTATCCAAAAATTATAGCAACTAAGAAAAGTAAGATCTATAAATTACTAGAGAATAATTAGACATAGAAGATCTAAAAAGCATAGATAGAGAATCCAGACTCAAAGTAATATAAAAATAGAGAAGCAACGTATATGCCTAAGTCTATTATAGAAGAATTTATTAAGGAATTCCATAAGGGAATAATATAAGGATATAACAGAGCTATAGGCTTAGTGTTAAGACTTTAAAAGGAGTATATTATTTAAGGAATTTAGGGACTAGTAAGACAAGTTATAAAGGAATATTTAAATTGCTAAAGAAATAAACTAACAAGGCATAGGCCGTATAGAGGGCTATAACCTATTAAGACACTAGGAAGACCATAGAAGGTTATATTATAGGACTTTATTATTAAGTTACTAAAGTTAAGAGATCCTATTACAGGACAAGATTATAACGCGATTTTAGTAATAGTGGATAAGCTAATAAAGTGGGGATAC